>OGIN01000061.1_pt1 | contig 130981 bp, 145 predicted proteins | sample 1571851 | NCBI WGS metagenome assembly OGIN01 (sample SAMEA2582123, study PRJEB24529) | metagenome | biome: Human gut stool | place: China | collected 2011 | reverse complement strand
GCGGTACGCGAGCTGGGTTCAGAACGTCGTGAGACAGTTCGGTCCCTATCCGGCGTGGGCGTAGGATATTTGAGAGGAGCTGACCTTAGTACGAGAGGACCGGGTTGGACTGGCCGCTGGTGAATCTGTTGTTCTACCAAGAGCATGGCAGAGTAGCCAAGCCGGGAAGGGATAAACGCTGAAGGCATCTAAGCGTGAAGCCCCCCTCAAGATGAGATATCCCATAACGTCAAGTTAGTAAGACCCCTTGAAGACGACAAGGTAGATAGGACAGAGGTGGAAGTGCAGTAATGTATGCAGCTGACTGTTACTAATCGGTCGAGGGCATAACCAAAAGGTGATAGGAACAAGAAGGATGAAGAGAGACTTATCGAGTGGATTGTATGTGATTTTGAAGGCACATGAAAGTACCTGAAAATAATCCTCCTTAGCTCAGTCGGTAGAGCACTCGGCTGTTAACCGAGTTGTCGTTGGTTCGAGTCCAACAGGGGGAGTTTTTGGCTCCTTGGTCAAGCGGTTAAGACATCGCCCTTTCACGGCGGTAACACGGGTTCGATTCCCGTAGGAGTCACTTATTACCACATGCCGATGTGGCTCAATTGGCAGAGCAGCTGATTTGTAATCAGCAGGTTATCGGTTCGAGTCCGATCATCGGCTTTTGCTTATGCAAAATAAGCGGTCTTTAGGTTATAAGACAAAAAAGATTTGGACCTTTAGCTCAGTTGGTTAGAGCAATCGGCTCATAACCGATCGGTCCTGGGTTCGAGTCCCTGAAGGTCCACTTTAAAAAAATATATTTTGGCCCGGTGGCTCAGTTGGTTAGAGCGCCGCCCTGTCACGGCGGAGGTCGAGGGTTCGAGTCCCTTCCGGGTCGCTTGTATCGAAGCGATACATACAATTTAATATCCCATGGGATCATAGCTCAGCTGGGAGAGCACCTGCCTTACAAGCAGGGGGTCACAGGTTCGAGCCCTGTTGGTCCCATTGCCTAATTTCCATTAGGTAGAATGCCGCAGTGGCGGAACAGGCAGACGCACAGGACTTAAAATCCTGCGGGACTTATACTCCCGTACCGGTTCGATTCCGGTTTGCGGCATTGTGTGGGTGTAGCTCAGCTGGATAGAGCGTTTGGCTACGGACCAAAAGGTCGGGAGTTCGAATCTTCTCACCCACGCTTCGGCGTTAAGCCTTGAGAAAGTGCAAATCCTTTAATTTAGAGGGTTTGCACTATTTTTGTATTTGGAAAAATTTCTGAAATATAGCAGACAATACATAATAAGAAGAATTTAAGAATATCGCAAAACTATATTTTCATTTGTATGTTATAGTAGTAACATACGAGGAGGACGAAAGATGAAAGTAATAGGAAAAATTATAAAAGGACTGCTTGTTGTAGCTTTTCTAATGATTGTATGTGTAAGTGGCATTTTTATTTACAAAGGCTACAACATGTACAAAAATGCGGTAGAGGAAATGAGTATCGAGGATAAGGTGAATGAAATAAGAGCGAAAGAGAATTATACAAAAATAGAAGAATTACCCGAGATATATCTTGAGGCTATTATTTCAGTGGAGGATCATCGATTTTATGAGCATTGGGGAGTGGATGTATTAGCTACTTTGAGAGCCGCGTATAATGATATTAGAGCAATGTCATTTGTGGAGGGTGGAAGTACGATTACACAGCAGCTTGCTAAAAATCTTTATTTTACCCAGGAAAAGAAAGTAGAAAGAAAAGTTGCGGAAGTTTTCATGGCAGTTGAATTGGAAAAAGAATATAGTAAAAAGGACATACTGGAATTATATGTGAATTCTATTTATTTTGGGAATAATTATTATTGTGTAAAAGATGCAAGTATGGGATATTTTGGGAAAGAGCCGGGAAAGATGACAGAATATGAGAGCACCTTGCTTGCCGGAATCCCGAATGCGCCGTCAGTGTATGCGCTGACGGCTAATCCGGATCTCGCAGCACAAAGGCAGAGACAAGTATTAGAAAAGATGATAAAATATAAATATCTGACATCAGAAGAAGCAGAAAAAATATTAGAGTAGACTTGGAGGATGGATTTATGAATCAGCAATTTTATGATGCGATGGAGGAAAGCCCTGTTATTGCGGCAGTGAAAGATTTTGAAGGATTAGAAAAATGCTGTAGGATTGAGGAGATCAGAGTTGTTTTTATTCTCTTTGGAGATGTATGCAATATTGATGAGATTGTGAGAAAAGTGAGGGAAAAAGGGAAAATAGCGATGGTTCATATTGATTTGATCAGTGGACTTGGCTCGAAAGAGATTGCAGTGGATTTTATAAAAAAGCATACAGAGGCAAATGGAATTATTTCTACAAAGCCATTGTTGGTTAAGAGGGCAAAGGAATTGGGGTTATATACCATATTACGCTTTTTTATCATTGATTCTATGGCATTTGAAAATATAAGCAAACAATGCCATCTGGTAAAAGCTGATTTTATAGAGATTTTGCCGGGGGTCATGCCTAAAATCATAAAGAAAATATGTAAGATGGGGAATATTCCGGTTATCGCCGGCGGTTTGGTGATGGACAAGGAAGATGTTATGGCGGCATTATCTGCAGGAGCAATATCTGTTTCTACTACAAACCAAGATGTTTGGTTGATGTAATTGTTTAAAATACACAAAAATGTAATTATATTTCTTTACAAATAGTTCAAAACATCCTAAAATAAAGATAACATGGTAATCTCAATATGGAGGTAAAGGAATATGAAGGGAAATGTAATTGTAGGACAATCGGGTGGACCTACCGCAGCAATCAATTCAAGTTTAGCGGGAGTGTATCGAACTGCAAAAGATCGTGGTGCAAAAAAAGTATATGGAATGCTTCATGGGATTCAGGGACTTTTAAAGGAGCGGTACATTGATTTATCAGAGCATATCACAAATGAGCTGGATGTGGAGCTGCTCAAACGGACGCCGGCTGCATATCTGGGGTCGTGTCGTTATAAGCTTCCAGAAATTCATGAAAACAGAGATGTTTATGAGAAAATTTTTGAAATACTCAACAAATTGGAAATTGAAGCGTTTATCTATATTGGAGGAAATGATTCAATGGACACTATTAAAAAATTGTCGGATTACGCAATTGTAACTGGGCAGCCAACGAGATTTGTCGGATGTCCAAAGACAATTGATAATGATCTTGCTTTGACGGATCATACACCTGGATATGGGAGTGCGGCAAAATATATTGGAACTTCAGTAAAAGAAATCATAAGAGACGGATTTTGCTTAGAATATGAAAAAGGTGTTGTTACCATAGTTGAGATTATGGGAAGAAATGCGGGATGGCTTACAGGGGCAGCGGCACTTGCAAAGGGAGAGGATTGTCCGGGACCTGATTTAATCTATCTTCCAGAGTTAGCATTTGATCTTGAAAAATTTAGTACAAAAATAAAAAAACTGATGGAAAAGAAGATGTCTGTTGTAGTAGCGGTTTCTGAGGGAATCAAGCTTGAGGATGGGCGTTATGTATGTGAGCTTGGAACAGGTGTTGATTTTGTAGATGCATTTGGGCATAAACAACTGACAGGAACAGCAAGCTATTTGGCAAACTTTGTTGCGGGCGAGGTGGGTTGTAAGACACGTGCGATTGAGTTGAGTACATTGCAAAGAGCAGCATCTCACCTTGCATCCCGTGTGGATATTTTGGAAGCATATCAGGTAGGTGGAGCAGCTGTAAAAGCAGCCGATGAAGGCGATTCAGGGAAAATGGTTGTCATTGAGCGATTTTCAGATGATCCATATCAAAGTGGAACGGAAGTAAAAGATGTACATAAAATAGCGAATGGAGAGAAATTAGTTCCAAGAAATTGGGTAAATCAAGAGGGAACATATGTTACAGAAGAGTTTATTACTTATGTAAAACCGTTGATTCAAGGGGATGTATCTCCTGTTATGGTAGATGGTATTCCAAGGCATTTGTATAGACCATTTTAAGTAAGAAGGGCAGAACAGAAGGTGGGGTATTTCTGTTCTGCTTTTATTTTCAAAAAATGCTTGCTTTTTGACAGAAAGTGGGCTAGTATAGATGCATATTCTAAAAGTTCTATAGATTTCAAAGGAGTTTAGTCGAGGCTCCGAGTTCCATGAATAAAAATTGAATAGAAGAGGAGGAGTGCATTTGGAAAGAGAATACGAGGTGATCCGTTTGATTCAGCAGAATGCTTCTTGCCATATTATTACGGACTGTGTTTTAGGAACAATGTTACCTGAATATCTGGAGGAGCATGGAATGATAGCAAAAGAGCAGCTATTCTCCTACTTATGTCAGATGATCAAACAGCTTGGATATTTACAAGATGTCAGAGATGCAAAGCCGTATCGCTATATCACTCCGTTTTGCATGATTATTAAGAAAAATGGGGAGTTGATGTTGTTGGATCTCAATGCAAAAGGAAATCAGCATATCGTGAATCAAATGGGAAGAGGAGAAATTCGGGATGGATTTTTAAAAAAGGGAAATTCCTATGAGGCAATGTATTCAATTGGAAAAACGATGCAGTTTATTTTGGCAAAAGCAATCATAGAGCCAAAGCTTACAAAGTATGAAGAGAGTAAGTTGAAAAAAATCATTTCAAAATGTCTGTCAGACAACGTAAAACAACAATATCAAAAAATTTCTGAAATTCTTTTTGATTTTCCACAATTAAAATATAAAAAAACAAATAAAAACAAAAAAATAAAATGGATTATAGTTGGAACAATTGTGCTTTTGGGTGGCGGTGTGAGTATGTTTCTAAGTGATGAAATGGAGGAAAAGAGACCAGAAGCGATTATTGACCAGAAAAAGGTAGATTTCTTGGAGATTGGCAGAACTTATTTTTTAGAGATGGAGGACTATAGGAAGAGTATGCAAATGTTTGAATGTGCAGAAGATGAGATAGAGGCTGCAGAAAACTATAAGGAACTGTCGGCATATATGCTTGGAGAGAGTCGAAAAAGTGAGGAGGAGATGGAGTCGATATTATCAGAGATAGAAGAAAGTCAGAAAGGCGAGTTGGTAGAAAATAGAATGATTTTTCGTGTGTGGGCAAAGATAGAAGGTACGGCCTCACTGGAAGCGAGAATCAGATTGGGGGAAAAGATATTATCGACACATGAAAAATGGAAAGAAAATGATGTGGATCAGAGGATAGAAAATGAAGTTCGAACCGTATTGGCGGAAGCATATGAAAAAACAGGAAAGGAAGAGTTGGCGTTAGAACAGTATAGGAAGGTAAGTCAATGGAATCAAACAGAAGAACTCTACCGTTCTATGGTAAGAATTGCACAAAATATTGATGAACAAGAGGCGTTGCGGCTGTGTGAAGAGGGGATAGCGGCAAATCCCAAATCAAAAGAGCTTCGTATTCAATTGATACAGATACAGTGTAAGGATAACGTGACAACAAAAGAGATGTGTGAGGAAAGTATAAGAAAAATATTGGAGGAATGTCCGGAATTAGCTGAGGAGGAAACGTTTCGAAAACTGCAGGAAGAATGTGGAATAACGATTGAAGGAGAGGTTATATGGGTAGAAAAATAGGGAAAATTTTAATTGTTTTAGGTATGATATTTTTATTAAATGTGCTTGGCTCGCGGGCTGAAGAAAAGGTGCAGATATATCAGATTTATTGTGAAGAGCCAAATGGGGAAAAAGGATATTACACAAAATCAGTCAAAGTAGAAATTGAACATTTAGATCAGGAATGCATTACAAAGTTTCAGCTGAATTTCCCGGATGGGAAAGAGTTGACTGGGGAATTGGAGAAGGCGAAAGAAAAAATTGTGCTGGAGGAGAATTTATTTGAGAAGGGAAACTATCATCTGATTGTATGGATGGAAAACAAAGAGGGAAAAATGGTGGAGGGCACCGAGCAGAAGCGGGAAATCAAGATAGATAAGGAGGCACCGGCAGACCCGATTTCTTTTCAATATTCGAAACATAATGGTGAAGAACAGATTATTTCAAATGAGGAGATAACAGTGGAAATGACTGCTTCGGATGATACTTCAGGGATTCAGGGAATTTATTATCAAATAAATGAGGAAGAGTATCAGTTTTTAGAAGGAAATTGCGTAAGTGTTGTGATTCCGGTTGGATTTGAAGGGAATCTTTCAGCATATGCGATAGACGGAGCTGGAAACAAGGGAGAAGTAACCAAGTCCTCAAAAATTATTTGTGAAGATGAAATACCGGAAATTTTAATCAGAGCGTCAGAAGGGTTAGGAAAATGGTATAGCAAACCATGTCTGATTCAGATTGACATAAGTGAACATGGAGTTGCATCAGGCATCAAACAGGTAATTTGTTCGGTAAATAATAAGGTTGTGCAAAATAGAGAGTATGAGCGTGGAGAAAAAGAGACAGAGAATGTAACAATCTCTGTTGATAAATTGTCTGAAATTGTGGTAGAGGTAAGCGATTGGGCGGGGAATTACACAAAGAAACGGGAAAAGATTTTATTTGATAATGAGAATCCGCAGCTGATTTTAGAGGGAGCAGAAGATTATTGTATAGCAGCCAATGATAAAACCCTTACATGTAAAGCGATTGATAATCAAAGAATAGTATCTGTGGGTGGTACGATTATCTGGAATGATGCCAATGGGAATAGGATAGAAAAAAGAATAGAAAGTTGGGAAAAGGACGGAGCACAATATTTTGCGAAAGAGAATCTGACGGAGAGTGGAAAGTATAAAGTTTATTTGGAAGCTGTTGATCAGGCGGGGAACAGAAGTGAAAAAGAGATGCAGATTATTATGGATAAAGAGAATCCGCTGATACATAAAATAGAAGAATTAGAGGGAAAATATGTGCCATTTTTTGAATGGAAATATGACATTTCTGAAATTGTGGAGGATTTTACCACATATACTTATCGTATTAACATGGATGGAAGAATTTGTGAGCAAAACAAGAAATATACACAGGAAGGAAAGCATTCACTGGAATTGATTGCGGAAGATTTGGCGGGAAATACATCGAGCATGGAAGTAAGATTTTTCATAGATCATACACCTCCGGAAATTCAAATCGATTGCTCAAAAGAGGAGAAGAAACTGGATATTGTCCTGGGAGAGGAACATGATTTTTTAGATGCGGTCTTTATTAATGAAAAGAAACAACAAATAGGAGAGAATGAGAGAAAGTTTTCGCATATATTTGAGAAAAGTGGAAGTTATGAAGTCTTGGTATTTGCCAGAGATCTGGCAGGGAATCAGTCAGAAAAAAAAGTCGCATTTGAGATAGAAGGAGAAAAGTCATTTTTTCAAAATTTGATACAACCTAAAAAGGAAATATTAAAGGAGAGAAAAACAGAGAAGAGACAAAACAGTTATGAGGCACTGATGTGGATTCTTGTTATAACAGGAATTGCGGTGATTGGAATCAGATATAAAAAAACCTCCCAAAACAGGGAGGATGCCGGGTAACTGCTTTCGCAATTCCCGGCACGTATTATGAAAAAGTTTATTCAAATAGTATGTTAATACTTTAGATAATTGTTAAGTTCTTTTCTTTTGATACTGTTAGTATATTCTAGAAAAGTGAAGAAATAATGTTAAATAAGTAAAGTAATTTTGAAAGATAAATGAACAAATTATGAACGAAACATCTTTCTACTATTTACGGAATGCAAAGAGCGGAAGTCCATTTTCGGTTGGAACATCTACAGAGCCTTGAATTAATGGGGCTGCATAACGAATAAACTCATCGGTTACATCGGAACCATCTTTGGTGATCCAAGAGAGAGGAACAGCTTTTTCCTGATTACAGATAATATTGACATCCGCAGTAGAAAAAGAAAGTTCATAAGGGGAAGTGTTCGTCCTCACAAAAGAGATCATCTTTCCTGTCTCCCCATTCAATGCTGCATTTACGGCAAAAGCACCGGAGTGATCCGCTTCATCTAAATCTGTCTTAGAAAGGCAGGAAGAAGAGCAGCGCTGACTCACATTCAGCTCTACGGAACGCACTTTTACACCAAGTTTTTCTTTTATGAGATTCTCCAGGTATTTTCCGGAACCTGTAAGCATCTTATGGCCAAAGGTATCAACACCCACGTCGCTTGCAAATTCACAGATAAAAGTACCATTTCCATCATTGATTCCCTCGGAAACACATACAACAAGGTTAGGGGTTGTCTCTAAAGCTTTTTTCACTTTTTCGAGAAAATCTTCCTGATTAAATGCAACTTCTGGAAGATAGATAAGCACCGGATTATCTCCCTCAAATTTTCTTGCAAGAGCACTTGCAGCAGTCAGCCATCCGGCATGACGTCCCATGATTTCTACAATTGTTACAGATTTTTTATTATCGTATACAGAGGCATCAATAGCGATTTCTCGTACTGTAGTCGCGACAAATTTTGCGGCGCTGCCAAATCCAGGTGTGTGATCAGTCTCAACCAAATCATTGTCAATTGTTTTAGGAACACCGATTACACGAATCGGACTTTGAATCTTGGCTGCGTAGCGAGAAAGCTTACTGACAGTATCCATAGAGTCATTTCCGCCAATATAAAAGAAATAACCGATATTGTAGTCTTCAAATTTTTGAAATAGTTCAGGATATACTGGATTATTTAAATCTTCCGGCAGCTTGTAGCGGCAAGACCCAAGGTAAGAACCAGGGGTAGTTCGGATGAGTTCTAAATCTCCGTTTTTCAGTAATGGGTGCATGTCCATAATCTGATTGCTTAGAAAACCTTCGATTCCATTTATCATACCATATACATGTTCTATCGATTCCGGATGTTTGAAGCCTTCGGATACAACACCATACAGACTTCCATTTATCACTGCAGTAGGTCCTCCAGACTGACCGACGATCATATTTTTCATTTGTAATTCCTCCATTTATGTAATCTATATTTACTATAACGGAAATTCGTGGAATTTACAATATATGTGTTGGAAAATTGCCCAAAATGAATTATACTATTAAGAACGTAAAAGATTGGGAGGATTGAATCATGAAGTATATATCATTTGCGATTCCCTGCTATAATTCAGAAAGCTATATGGAACATGCAATAGAGTCGATTTTAAAAGGCGGCGAAGATGTAGAGATTATTATTGTAAATGATGGATCGATGGACGGGACATCAGAGATTGCAAAACAGTATGAAAGAAAGTATCCGACGATTGTAAAAGCAATCGATAAAGAAAACGGAGGACATGGAGATGCGGTAAATACAGGATTGAAGCATGCTACCGGACTTTATTTTAAAGTAGTGGACAGCGATGACTGGGTAGATGAAGGGGCATTGGAAAAGATTTTAAGTGTATTACACGAACTGGTTGAAAAGCAGACGTTAATTGATATGCTTGTCTCCAATTATGTGTATGAAAAAGTAGGAGCAAAACATAAGAAGGTGATTCATTACCGGAATGTGATGCCGCAAGATCGAATTATCACATGGAAAGAGATGGGACATTTCCGTCTCGCTCAATATATTTTGATGCATTCAGTCATTTATCGGACGGAGCTTTTGAAGATGTGTAAGCTGGAGCTGCCAAAACACACTTTTTATGTAGATAATATTTATGTTTATTATCCGTTGCCGCATGTGAAAACATTCTATTATCTGGATGTGAATTTTTATCGTTATTTCATTGGGCGGGAGGATCAGTCGGTAAATGAGAAAAACATGATCAAGCGCATTGACCAGCAGATATTTGTTACCAAAACAATGATTGATATGTATTCTCTAAGAAAAATTCCAAATAAAAAGCTTCGGAATTATATGACAAATTATTTGGCGATTATGATGACGGTTTCCTCTATTATATGTATTCGATCTAAGAGCCAGGAAAATCTTGATAAAAAGAAAGAACTGTGGGAATATCTGAAAAAGAAAGACCATCGAGTATATTGGAAGATAAGACATGGCATTTTGGGAGAGACTATTAACTTGCCGGGAAAATCAGGAAGAAAGATATCCTCTATGGCATATACAGTTGCAAATCAGATTATAGGTTTTAATTGATTCTCGGATAAGTGAAGCAATTTTGGATATACTTTTCAAGGAAAGGAAGTGGAAAGGATGGCGTCTCAGTTAAAGAACAGTAAAACAAAAGAAAACTTGATGAAGGCATTTGCAGGAGAAAGTCAGGCAAGAAATCGTTATACTTTTGCGGCAGAGGAAGCAAGAAAAGAGGGCTTGTATGCGGTGAGTCAAATATTTTTATTTACGGCAGAACAGGAGCGGGCTCATGCAGAGCGATTTTATGAATTGTTAAAAGAGATGGCAGGAGAAACGATTGAAATCTGTGGTGGATATCCGGTTGATAAGCAGGATTCGACTGAAGAACTACTTTATGCGGCACAGCACAATGAATATGAAGAGGCGGATGATGTGTATCAGTCTTTTGGTGACGTGGCAAAAGAAGAAGGATTTATGGAAGTTGCATCCGCTTTTTATCAGATTGCGAAAATAGAGAAGATTCATGGAGACAGATTCGGAAAACTGGCGGAACTGTTAAAGACAGGAGCATATTTTGAGTGTCAAGAAGGTGAAAAATGGATGTGCTTAAATTGTGGGCATATTCATAGTGGATTGAAAGTACCGGGAGTATGTCCCGTATGCAGACATGAAAGAGGTTACTTTATTCCTGTAAGCCTTGCACCATATCTGATGGAATGTGAATAATGACAGTATCCCGATAAGCGTTAAGGCTTATCGGGAGAATACTTATTCTACTGTGCCAATTGGCAAAGTGCGGACAGGAACACCGTTGACTTCTACCTGATCGTTGATTTCAATGACGAGGCATTGTTTTCCATCGATCATTTTTGTCTCCACAAGATCGGTGCGGTCTGGATTGACTTTGATGGAAACATCAGGTGTTTCAATACTGAATTTTCTGGTCTCAGCAATATTCGTTGCCAGAAAAGATGCTTTTTCGCCTGCTATGGTGTCAAAATTATTATCAAATATTTCAATTTTTTCATCTGCAACACCGCTTTTTGCAAGGAGGCGTTTTACTTCGGGTTTCGTAAGTACAGGCACTTCCGGAGCATCTTTGGTCTCTTCGATCATCTCATTTAAGTTATCATGAATATTTTTAACAACCGTATAATCGCACTCTTCGCCAAGTGTATTCATCACAACGGCATGGAAGGTATCTTTTTGACTGCCTGCTGACATTGGGAAGGTACACCCGAGGGCGTTTTCGATAAATTCAGGTTGTAAATCTTCTGGCTTTTTTGAGTAGTACAATACCCCATGAATATCAGTGCTTCTGTCATTGAATACAGGGAATAAGAATCCTTTTACCGGTGGTTCGACAATCCAGTCACGAATCCGGTTTTCGACATGGTTCGTCTCAGGATTGTAGCAAAGTCCTTCTTTGGAAAGGTGAACCGGACAGATACTGCAAAGCACATATTCAAAAACTTCATCTGAAGCATCGAACATCTCAGTTCCATCAGTAGATTTTCCTGGAATGTCATAGGCAACGTGGATGAGAATAATGTAGTAATTCTCTCCATAATTGTAATTTTCAATAATCTTTTGATAAAATTCTTCGATGAGCATATCATCTTGCAGTTTACTGTCGCGAAGCTGCAAAAGAAATTCCTGTGTTCCACCGGAGAGTTCTTGTTCCAGTGGAAATTCCATGTTCAGCAGATTTTTTCCGATTGTTCCGGAGAGTGTCTGTTTAAAGATATTGAGATACTTGAAAATTTCTTCTTCCGGAAGGGACAAAAAGGCATCTTTCGTCTGTGATTTAATTTCTTTTTCCCCATCTACATAGCAGCCGCAGATTCGGGTGATAGAGCAGTCTTCGGGTTTGAACTGCTTTCTAAGTTCTAATACTTCTTTTTTATTCATAATGGATACTCCTCTTTTATCATAATACTGATGTAATATTAGCATATGGAAAAAAAATTTACAAATAAATTATCGGAATGAATATGTTAGTATGGGAGGTGAAAATATGGCAGACCAAAAAATAGAGAATCTGTTAAATCTGGCATTGAATGCTACAAGACGAGAACGGGAAAAATCGCTGGAATTAGATGTTGGATATAGCAGAGATGACAAGGAATGGGAACTGATAGTGAAATATTCGGGGACATTGAATGAACTGCGGGAAATAGGAATTCAGGTGGTTGAATTGAGCAATGAATTTGCAATTTTAACAGTACCAGAGAGCTTGGTAGAACGTTTGGCTGATTTTCCACAGATTGAATATGTCGAAAAGCCGAAACGATTATTTTTTCAGGCAGCAAACGGGAGAAGAGTATCCTGTGTGCCACCAGTGCAGAACCCTCCATTTTCATTGTTTGGTTCAGGGGTTCTTGTTGCAATTATCGACTCAGGAATCGATTATACAAATCCGGATTTTCGCAATGACGACGGAACGACAAGAATACGTAATCTTTGGGATCAGACAATCATGGGAAATCCACCGGAAGGATATTTGATAGGGACAGAATTTACGAGAGAACAGATTGATGAAGCAATAAAGCAGCCGACAGTGCCGATGCGTATGCAAATTGTGCCGAGCGTGGATGTATCAGGTCATGGGACATCAGTAGCAGGAATTGCAGCTGGAAATGGAAGAGGAAGCAGAGGGAGAATTTATCGGGGAGTTGCGACACAGAGTGAACTTCTTGTGGTGAAACTTGGAAATCCGAGGGAAGAAGGATTCCCTCGCACAACAGAACTAATGCAGGCGATAGATTACGTAGTACGAAAAGCACTTTTTTATAAACAGCCGGTGGCAATTAATATCAGCTTTGGAAATACATATGGTTCTCATGACGGAACGAGCTTACTAGAACGATTTATAGAGGATATTGCGAATATATGGAAGAGTGTGATTTGTATTGGAACGGGAAATGAAGGAAGAAGTGCAGGGCACAAAGCTGGAATTGTCAGGGAAAATGAAGAAACGGTTATCCAGCTTGCAGTGCAGGAACAGGAACCCGCGCTAAATCTTCAAATTTGGAAAGCTTACTATGACATCATGGATATTTCTTTTGTATCACCGTCTGGGGAAAGAATAGGACCGATTCAGGAAGTGCTTGGAACACAGCGGTTTTCTGTGGGAAATACAGAACTTTTGCTCTATTATGGAGAACCAAGTCCATACAGTACTGCACAGGAAATTTATGTTGATTTTCTACCGAAAGAGGTATATATCAACAGTGGCATTTGGGAGATTGTGTTGACACCGAGAAAGATTATATCAGGAAATTATGCGATGTGGCTCCCGAGTGAAAATGTATTGAATCCGGGAACAGCATTTTTATTCCCGACGGAGACCGGAACACTCACGATACCATCTACAGCTTCGCGTACAATTGGTGTGGGGGCATACGATGCACTTACTTTTTCCTATGCGGATTTCTCAGGACGCGGACAAAGGGGGGCAGGGAGATTATCAAAACCGGATATTGTTGCGCCAGGTGTGAATGTTACAGCACCGACGACTAGTGGCACATATGCAAGCTTCAGTGGGACATCATTTGCCACACCGTTTGTAACCGGAGGAGCGGCGCTTATGATGGAGTGGGGAATCATTAAGGAAAATGATCCGTATTTATATGGAGAAAAGGTAAAGGCATATATGCAAAGGGGAGCGAGACCGCTGCCTGGATTCACAGAGTATCCGAATCCGCAGGTGGGATATGGAGCACTGTGCGTAAGAGACAGTATTCCGATATAAGAAAAGTCTCTCTTACATCAGGGCTGATGCGTAAGAGACTTTTCTCTTAATTAAGAAGATCTTTGAGACAATCTGGAATTTGTTCGGAGTTCAGATAAAATAGATTGGAAGAACTATAAATGTTGCTTTTAAATGTTACAATAAATTCAATCGGTTTTTTATAGAAATAGTAGGGAACCCATGTGAGTTTTGGAAGAATCTTTGCAATGTATTCCGGAGTATTGAAAACAATATTTTTTTGATTGTCTTGATTCGTTGCTTCAATGCGTTGCACATTATCTAACGCTATTTTTGTTGGAAGGTCATAGCCAAGTTCTTTTAAATAGTCATATGTGTTTGTAAAACTGCAAAAAAGTGGTCGCATGTATGTATCAGACGAATTCTTCGGAGCAAAATTAATAGTTCCGCTTGGAAATTGATTGGTCAAATCAAAATAGCTGGCATTGACCAGATCTTTTTGATAAATATCCAACAACGTCTTCATTTGAGCAGCTGAAATATTCAGTTTACTCGTGGATTGGTAAATATCAGTTACCTCCGCATATTGAAAGTCTAAAGAAGAATACAAATTAGTCTGAAACAATGCTTCTTTATATTGTTGATTGTTTAGAAGGTATTTGGCACAGTTTTGCGCATCAGTTTTGTTAATCAGATACATTCTGTAAACACTTCGCCCATTTTTTAAGTTGTATTTCAAATTTACATATTGAGCAGTTTCGTCCGTCATATCAAATGTGGCTGCCCCTTTTTGAGCGAGCTGATAAACTGGATCAAAGTCTTTTAGTGCAGAAGAATCTAAAAAGTCTTTGATTGACTGGACATTGGTAGGAATTGGATAGTTAAAACGAGTATTAAAATCTTCCATGTAAATTGCGATGCTCTCGATCTCATTTTTTTTCGGAATGTAGTTATCATATTTGAACAAATCAAATTTGTAGATTGCAGTAATTCCGAATGCAAGACTGACAGAAAGCAATAAAGCCCCCTTTTTGGCAAATAAATGTTTTAAGTCCATTGTATAAATAAATTCAATTACAATTGCAAAAATAAATGTGCATAATATAGCAAGTATAAAAATTACAATATTGTTGGAAGCTTGATTCGCTAAACTATCAAGATAAAATGCAGCGCAGATTCCAAGCGGAATGCTCAATAATATTTTCAGTACAGATTCTGCTTTTGGAAACGCGATAGGTTTCCCGGCAGTTTCTGTAGGGCGCAATCGATACAAAAAAATCCCAAGCAGTAAAAATACGACTGTTCCAATCACTGAAAAAAGAATTAACTTGTACGGAACTGTCTGGTTAGACATTTGGTTTAACGTGGAAATATAAGCTAACAAAGGAGAAGAAAGCCCGTCGCTTCCATCAGTTGTTATATAAAGTGATTTGAACCAACTAAACCAATAAGCGTCAACTTTCAAAAAATATGTAGAGAAAAAGCGTATCGCCAATAATCGGAAAAGTGCAATGATAAGAGTTCCGTATGAAAAAAGGCTAAGTGTGACAATGAGTCCAATCAATAATTTCCCTGTCATAATCATGGAAAAAACGGTAAGTGTATATAAGAATAAGAAAAACAAAACATGTATTCCAAATGCAGCAAAACTTACTTTTAATAATTCTAAGGACATGTATCCCTGAAAGGAAATACTTAGCATGCTGACTAACAGATTTAGCGTAAATGGAATCAGAAAAATAAGAAATCCACTTACAAATTGGATAAAAAATAGTCTCTCACGTCGGATTGGCAAACTGTGTATAAGATTTAGTTTTTCTTTGGAATGCAGATAATAGAAACCAGACACCCCACAAAGGATTGCAAATAAAATCACACAAAAGACAACAGCGTTATTATTAAATCCCATGAAATTAAATAACCAAAATTTAAAATCTTTCATGGTAAAGCCCGGAGAAACAGTGTTTATCCAATTTTTCTTTTCATTGATCCCGATAATAAGCATCAGAGGCTGAAATAAAAATGTTACGGTGGAAAGAATTGCAATCAGCCAAGTCCTTTGGCGCAAATCTTCTTTTATAAATTTAATACATGAAATTTTTGATGTCATATCCGGCAGCCTCCGTTTCGCTAATAAAGATTTCTTCTAATGAAAGGGGTAATACCTCAGCAAAAAGAGGCGATTTTGTATTGACCCTTTCTAAAATTTCCTCACGAGTTCCGCGTGCAACGATGGTAGTCAGTGAACCACGTTTTTCGCGGTGCAGAATTTCTAACTGTCTGAGAAGTTCTTCTTCTGCGACAGGATCTTCAATCACACACTGCAGGCGGTGGACATGGAATTTCAAGTCTTCTAAATCTTGAGATAAAAGTATTCCGCCTTTGTGTAAAAGTCCGATATGATCACAGATATCTTCCAATTCTCTCAGATTGTGTGAGGAGATGACCGGCGTGAAATTTCTATTTAAAAGTTCAGCTGCAAAAATACCTTTTACAGACTGGCGAACAACAGGGTCTAAACCGTCGAACGTCTCGTCACAGAAAAGATATTTTGTGTTTGCACAGATGCCGAGCAAAATAGAGACTTGTTTTTTCATTCCTTTTGAAAAATCGCTGATTTTTTCCTGAATATCTATATGGAATTGTCTGGCAAGCTCTTCAAAGCGGATCGTATCAAATTGCGAGTAAGCAAGGCTGTAGTAATGCGCCATAGTATGAGGAGTCGCATTTGGGAAAAAATATGGATTATCGGATAAAAAACAAATATCTGCTTTTGTAAGTTCGTTTTCAAATACAGGATGGTCATCGATGATGACAGTTCCGGAATCAGGCTTTAGAATACCGCTTAATATTTTTAAAAAGGTACTTTTGCCCGCGCCATTTGTCCCAAGCAGACCGAAAATGTGTTCATCGTGAATGGAAGCGGTTATATGATCAAGTGCCATTTTCTTACCATATGACTTACTTAGATTGTCAACCTGAATCATTGTGTTTCCTCCTAGAAAGCTGTTACAATTTTACGTATCTTGGACGGTGTCCGGTATATTTTAGAAATTTTTTGATAATATCATCCATTTTGATCTTGAGACTGGAAGTATTGATACATGGGTGGCATCCGATATATTCATCATCCATTAAGTCCTTGTCGATCAAAAGATCTACGTACCAGTCTTTGTCGTTCATCAGTCCGAGAACACTTACTGATCCAGGAGTGATATTCAGAAATTTTTCCATATATTCCGGCTCGGCAAAAGAAAGTCTTGAGATGCCAAGCTGCTTCGAAAGATCTTTCGTCATGAATTTTTTGTCTCCCGGTATCAATAACAGGAAAAAGGTTGTTTTTTGCTGATTGCGCAGGAATAGATTCTTGCACATTGTAACCCCGAGGGCTTCGTCAACAGCAGCACATTCTTCCATTGTGCCGGCAACATCGTGGTCTACTCCTTCATATGGGATTTTCAGTTTATCTAATAGCTCATATACTGCCATCTCTTTTGGCAGACGATTTCCGTCTGTCGGGGCAGAAGTAAAATGTTTTTCGCTGATATGTATTTCACTCATAAAAATAATTCCTTTCTTGTATAGAGTTCTTTCTATGGCTAAGTATAATGGAAAGTGAAACAAATAACAAGCTAGAATTGACAAGTTTATGTACATGGTATTATATTAAATTTTGTAATTGACGGAAGAAAAACAGGAAGAAAGAAAAGAGAAATGAAGTGTTATGAAGCAGGTAATTTATAAAGAAAGAAAACAAACAGATTGTGTGAAATGGGATGGGTGCAAGGAGAAATTCGGAATGGAAGAACTGCTCCCGCTTTGGGTTGCGGATATGGATTTTGAAGCGCCGGTATGTGTAAAAGAGGCTTTGAAAAACTATGTGGATTTTGGCGTGTATGGATATTACCAGCCGCCAAAGGCATACTTTGAGGCATTTGAGAACTGGGAAGAAAAATACCATGATTACAAGGTTGAAGATCAGTGGATTCGATTTGCACCCGGCGTGGTGCCGGCATTTAACTGGCTGATACAGATATTGACGAAAGAAAAAGACGGTGTCATTATTATGAGTCCGGTGTACTACCCATTTCGAGATGCAATTATAAACAACGAGCGTATGCTGGTGGAGAGTCCTCTTATCAGAACAAAGGAGGGATACGAGATAGACTATGCAGACTTTGAACAGAAAATACAAAAGAATGATGTAAAGCTGTTCATATTCTGCTCACCTCATAATCCGGTCGGAAGAGTCTGGACGGCAAAAGAGATTAAAAAAGTGTTGGATATCTGTAAAAGGCACCATGTCTATGTACTTGCAGATGAAATTCATCAGGATATCGTTATGAGTGAATATAGGAAAATCACGGCGGCGACAACCGGGGACTACGATGATATTCTAGTCACGCTTACGGCGGCAACTAAGACATTTAATCTGGCAGGATGTCAAAATTCCATTGTCATAATTCCAAATGAGAAAATTAGGGATATGTACGATGGGTATTTGGAAAAAATTCGTATCAGCAGTGGCAATGCATTCGGTTATATTGCAGTTCAGAGCGCATATGAAGGTGGAAGAGAGTGGCTTGAGGAAGCGTTGACGATTATTGAAGATAATTTTAAACGCATGAAAGCGATGTTGGAAGAAAAGCTTCCAAAAGTATGGATTCCGAATTTGGAAGGGACATATCTGATGTGGATTGATTTAGGAGCATATATAAGTCCGAAAAGGATAGAAGAAGTGCTTCAGAATCAATGTCATTTGGCGGTAGACTACGGAGAATGGTTTGGTGGAAAAGAGTACAGTACTTTTATACGTGTGAATCTTGCAACTAAATGGGAGAATATAGAGATGGCTGCAGATCAACTTATTAAGGCTCTTATTAAAGATGAAAAATAGAAAATAGCGTGAAAAAAGGTAAATGCATTTGACATTTGCCTTTTTTTCGTTTATAGACAAAAGCAATAAATCATTTACTTATTGAAAATAACAATTGGAATAAGAGAATCAAATATGATAAATTGTATCTACATGACAAAAATCACAAAAAAAAACCAAGAGAAACAAAAATTTTTGTGTATATGTAGAGGAAGGATCAATGAAATGGGTGATATAACAGTCAAAAATCTTTCTTTTTCGTATGGTGGAGACGAAAGACTTATTTTAAAAGATATTAATATGGAGATAGAGGCGGGAGAATTTGTATGTATTCTAGGACAGTCAGGTTGTGGGAAAAGTACACTTTTGCGACTGCTGGCAGGCTTGGAACAACCGACAACAGGAGAAATCCTTATGCAAGGTGTTTCGGCTGAAGGTGCAAGTCTTGACAAAGGAGTTGTATTTCAGGACTATGGACTATTTCCTTGGATGAAAGCGGGAGAAAATATTCTGCTTGCATTGAGGCAGCGTTTTCCGAAAAAAGATAAAAAGGAGTTAAAACAGACAGCAGTAGAGATGCTGGAAGCAGTAGGACTTAGTGCATCGGTCTATAACAAATTTCCGAAAGAGTTGTCTGGTGGTATGAAACAAAGATGTGCGATTGCACAGGCACTCAGCGTTGATCCGCCAATCCTTCTAATGGATGAGCCATTTGGAGCACTTGATGCGGTCACCCGTGCCAGACTTCAGGATATGCTCTTTGATTTGTGGTCTGGACAGGCTTCTCAAAAGACTGTATTTTTTGTCACACATGATGTAGACGAGGCTCTATTGCTGGCAAATCGGATTGTAGTACTGGGACAATCACCAAGCAATATTATTTATGAATGCAAACTGTCAGATGAACAACGCCCGACTAGAGAAACACAATTTGACAATTTGGAAACAATGAAGCTTCGTAATGAACTGATTCGTCAGATTAATAAAGATGTTGTGACGCATATTTCTTAGGAATATCAATGGAAGAATCCATTTGATATAAATATTTTATGGAGGAAATGGAAATGAAAAAGAAAATCTTAGCAGGGATGTTAGTATTTGCTATGGTATGCAGTCTCGGGGCATGCTCTGGTGAAAAGTCCAATCCCAAAGACACAAAAGAAGGTAAGGAAGGAGTTTTAGAGCAGGAAGTCGTAAAATGGAACTATGGGACAAGTGGAAATGTTCTTGTGACAATTGCAGAAGAAAAGGGATATTTTGAGGATGAAGGGATTCAGATTGATCCGGTAGAAGCCAATGCAAATGCAGATGCTATGACACTTTTGGCAACAGGAAAGGTAGATGTTGTATCAAATGCGGGTACGTCTAATCCACTACAGCAGATTGCTTCCGGTGTAGATATCTCAGTATTTGGCGGACATATGATTGAGGGATGTATGCCGGTTGTAGCCAAAAAAGGAACGGAATGGAAGGGAATAGAATCGTTCATAGGGAAAAAAGTAGCTGTAAACCCAAGCTATTTTGCGTTTACAGGTGCAGTTATGGATCTTGGATATGAGAATCCTTTGGAAGTTGTAGATTGGGAAATATACTCAGACTATAATGATGCACTTGCTGCAGTTGTCCGCGGGGATGTTACCTATGCATTGATGGGAACGGGACAGAATTTAGCAGTTCAGGATATGGCAGCAAATGGAGAAATTGATATTGTAAGTTATCAGAGTGAAATTATGGAAAATTATTCTTGCTGTCGTATGGTTGCACAGACAGACTGGATTAATGATAATCCAAATACAGTAAAAGCAATTATCCGTGCGTTACTCCGTGCACAGTCATGGTATGAAGCCAATAAAGAAGAAGCGGTGAAACTACATGCGGCGGCTATTGAAGCGACAGAAGAATATGTGGGCGCTTATATGTTAGATGATGAACATTATTTTGTAAGTGTGGATCCATTAAAAGATGGGGTAGTAAGAGCGTGGGATATTTTGGACAAGACTGGTTATCTTGGAGAAGATAATAATGTGAAGATTGAAGACCACATTAACACTGAATTATATGAAGAAGCGTTAAAAGAGGCTACAGAAAAGTATGGGGAAGAGGCGCCTGAATTTTACGAAGAGATGGCTGCGTTTTTCCAGGAGCATGACAAATAAGCAATTTTACAGGAGATAGATCATGAATACAGTAAAAGCATTTCTAAAAAAATACTGGATTACATGTTGTATATTCATTGGGTTAGTGGCATTATATATTTTTTTGACAAGCAATGGATTGGTAAATCCATATTTGTTCCCGTCAACAGATAAGATTAAAGCAGCATTTATCGACAGCAAAGATATGATGTTTGGAAATGCAGTTGCTTCATTTAAATTGCTGATTCCATCTATTTTGCTTTCTTTGCTCATTGCACTTTTTTTAGGGACGATTATGGGGTTGAACCAGAGAGTTCGGGAAATTTTACATCCGGTTATCTATGCGTTCAGCGTAGTGCCTTCTATTCTTTTGTCTCCGTTTGTACTATTACTTGCACCAACATTATTTTCTGCTTCCGTATTTTTGATAGTATATAATATTGTATGGGCAACGCTGTTTGCAACAATTACCGGAATTATGACGATTGACAAGCGTTATCTTGACAAAGCGGCAACTTTGGAATTAAAAGGAATGAAGCGGATTACAAAGGTGATTCTTCCGGCAGCGAGTCCTTCCATATTGGCAGGATTTGTAAATTCTCTTCGAAGTTCTTTTGTGATGCTGGTTTATGCGGAAATGTATGGAGCTGGAGAAGGAATGGGATATTTCGTAAAGAAATATGCGGAACTTGGTATTTTTGCTAATACATGGGTAGGATTTGTATTCATGGTAATTATACTTGTGATAGTTATGCAGGCATTTGAATTGTTGAAGAAACACCTTCTTAAATGGACCATGTGATTTTAGAAAGAGTATAAAAGCAACCATAAAAGCAGTTTTAGCATTTATGAGTTGCTTTTTTAGTTTTGAGATTGCCGAAAAATGATGCAGGAACCTTGCAGAGAAAAAAGGAAAGCTTTATAATGAGCGGTATCAAAAGTAAAAAAGAAAGGGAACGATAAAAAGCATGAGAAAATTACTTCGTTATTTGAAACATTATAAAAAAGAAAGTATTATCGGACCATTGTTTAAACTGCTGGAAGCGTGCTTTGAATTGATTGTGCCGCTTGTTATGGCGAATATTATTGATATTGGGATTAAAAATCAGGATATGCCTTATATCTGGAAAATGGGAGCAGTGCTTGTTCTTTTTGGAGTACTTGGACTTGCCTGCTCTTTGACGGCACAGTACTTTGCGGCAAAGGCAGCAGTCGGGTTTGGAACAGAATTACGCCATGATCTGTTTGCGCATATCAATTCGTTATCCTATGCAGAGATTGATCAGGCGGGAAGCGCGACGCTTGTGACGAGGATGACCAGCGATATCAATCAGGTACAGTCCGGTGTGAATCTGGTATTGCGTCTGTTTTTACGATCTCCGTTTATTGTGGTGGGAGCAATGATCATGGCTTTTACAATCAGTGTGAAAGCTGCCCTGATTTTTGTGGTGGCAGTACCGCTTCTTGCAATTGTGATCTATGGAATTATGATGATCACGATTCCGTTATATAAAAAAGTGCAGCGCGGGCTGGATGGAATACTTTTATCTACGCGAGAGAACCTTTCCGGGATACGTGTTGTAAGGGCGTTCTGTACACAGAAACGGGAAATCGAAACATTTGCAGAGGAAAACAGCAGTTTGCTCGATGTTCAGATGCTGGTAGGAAAACTTTCGGCACTTTTAAATCCAGCGACTTACATTATTGTAAATGTGGCAACAATTGCAATTGTCTGGTTTGGTGGAAAGCAGGTGTATGTTGGAAATATTTCACAGGGAGAAGTGATTGCGCTTGTCAATTATATGTCTCAGATTCTTCTAGCGCTTATTGCATTGGCTAATTTGATCGTATCTTTCACAAAAGCGCTTGCATCAGCATCTCGTATTAATGAAGTCTTTGAACTGACGTCAGATATTGTCGATGGAGAATATGATAGAGAGGAATCAAATAAAGAGAATATGGTGATCTTTGATGAGGTCAGTATGTCTTATTCCGGTGCAGAAGAAGCGATATCAAATATCAGTTTCGTTGTAAAAAGGGGAGAGACAGTCGGTGTGATCGGAGGAACCGGATCCGGGAAATCGACGTTGGTCAATCTGATCCCTCGATTTTATGATGTCACGAAAGGACAGATATTGGTAAATGGAGAAAATGTGAAAAACTATAAGATTGAGACGCTTCGAAAGAAAATAGGTGTTGTTCCGCAAAAAGCAGTATTGTTTCGTGGAACCATTCGCGACAATATGAAAATGGGAAATGAAAATGCAACAGACGAGATGATTTACAGAGCATTGGAAACGGCGCAGGCTCTGGAGGTGGTAGAGAAAAAGAAAGAAGGACTGGATGCGAAAATCAGCCAGAACGGAAAGAATCTGTCAGGAGGACAAAAACAGAGGCTTACCATTGCAAGAGCACTTGTGAAAAATCCAGAGATATTGATTTTGGATGACAGCGCATCTGCACTTGATTTTGCGACAGATGCGAGGCTGCGTAAAGCGATTGCAGAAAATACAGATCAGATGACGGTATTTATCGTGTCACAGAGAGCCTCATCGATCATGCAGGCGGATAAAATCATTGTATTGGATGACGGCAAAATGGCAGGAATCGGAACACATCAGGAATTGCTTCGGACCTGTGAAGTTTATCAGGAAATTTGCAGTTCGCAATTCTCAAAAGAGGAGGTGGGACATCATGCGTAAACATCATGGAACGATTAAGAGAGTCGGAAAGCTTTTGCTGCCGTATCTGCATTATCTGATATTATCGTTGGTTTTTGCTGTGATCACAGTGGGCTTTACTTTGTATGCACCGATTTTAATTGGGGATGCGGTAGATTTTATTGTAGGAAAGGGGCAGGTCGATTTTGGGAAAATTCTGCAAATACTTGTGAAACTTGCAGTTATCATTGGAGTGACAAGCATGGCACAATGGCTGATGAATCTGTGCAATAATCAGATTACGTACCGGGTGGTAAAGGATGTGCGTATGAATGCATTTGAACATCTGCAAAAACTTCCTTTGAAATATGTAGACAGTCACCCATACGGAGAGACGATCAGCAGAATCATCACAGATGTAGAGCAATTTTCAGATGGACTTTTGATGGGATTTTCACAGCTGTTTACAGGTGTTGTGACAATTGCCGGGACATTGGCATTTATGCTTTCTATCAATGTCAAGATTTCGCTCATTGTTATTTTTATCACACCATTGTCATTGTTTGTCGCAAGTTTTGTTGCAAAAAAGACGTATAACATGTTTAAAATACAGTCTGAAACGCGGGCACAGATGACATCTCTCGTGGATGAGATGGTGGGAAATCAAAAAGTTGTGCAGGCATTTGGGTATGGAAAACGTTCATTAGAACGGTTTGATACAATTAACGAGGAACTAAAAACATGCAGTATCCGCGCCATTTTCTTTTCTTCCATCACGAATCCAAGCACAAGGTTTGTGAATGGGCTTGTATATTCGGGTGTGGGAATTTTTGGAGCCGTTTTGGCGATGCAGGGCGTGATCACGGTTGGACAGTTGTCTTGTTTTCTCACCTATGCCAATCAATATACAAAACCATTCAATGAGATATCGAGTGTGCTCACAGAGATCCAGAATGCATTTGCGTGTGCGAAAAGAGTGTTTGATTTTATAGATGAAGAGGTAGAAACGAAAGACAAAGAAGGCGCACTGATTTTGCAGCAGACAGATGGAAGTATGGAATTGCAGCATATTTCGTTTTCTTACCGAAAGGATACACCGTTGTTGAAAGATCTGAATCTACATGTAAAACAGGGACAAAAGGTTGCGATTGTAGGTCCGACAGGATGTGGAAAAACAACCTTGATCAATTTGTTGATGCGGTTCTATGATATCGATGCGGGGAAAATCTATGTGAGTGGACATGATGTGAAAGAGATTACAAAAGACAGTCTGCGTGCAAATTTTGGAATGGTATTGCAGGACACCTGGCTGAAATCAGGAACAATCGCTGAAAATATTGCATATGGAAAACCCGAAGCTACGAGAGCAGAGATTATTGAGGCTGCAAAGGCAGCGCATGCACATGGATTTATCAAGCGCATGTCCGATGGGTACGATACAGTCATCTCGGAAGATGGAGGGAATCTGTCACAGGGACAGAAACAGCTTCTGTGTATTGCCAGAGTGATGCTGAAACTTCCACCGATCTTGATACTGGATGAGGCGACATCGTCAATTGATACGAGAACTGAGATTAAGATTCAGGAAGCATTTCAGAAAATGATGGAGGGGAGAACGAGTTTTATTGTGGCACATCGTCTGTCAACAATAAAAGAGGCAGATATCATTTTAGTGATGAAGGATGGCAATATTGTAGAACAGGGCAACCACGAGGAGTTACTTGCAAGAAACGGTTTCTATGCAAAATTATATCAAAGTCAGTTTGCATAGTATAAAACACAAAAAAGCGGACATACTGTAAAAAAAGAACCAGGAGGAATTACAGGATGAAAGCAGTTGTAGAAGATGGATGTATTGCATGCGGGATGTGTGTAAGTATCTGCCCGGAAGTGTTTTGCATGGGTGATGAGATTGCACAGGTACATGCAGACGTGACTGAAGAGAACGAAAAGGAAGCAAAAGAAGCAAGAGATGGCTGTCCTGTCTCAGTGATTGACATCGAAGAATAGAATTTATAGAGAAAAGAAAAAAAGAGGTCTCCTTTTTCTGACTTTACCATAAAGTGTAAAGTATAGAGAAATAAAGGAGACTTTTTTATGTGTGAAGAAGAGATTCAGGTAAGAGATTCTGCAGAATATCCTCCTGTGAAAGTATGTGAAAAAAATCCGAGGTATGCAATGGCGATGTTAAGCAATATCGGAGCCTGCAACTCAGAGATGTCTGCAGTCAGTCTGTATTTTTACAACAGTCTGATCGCAAATGGCAAGTATGAAGAAATCGGAAAGACATTTCACAAGATCAGTATGGTGGAAATGCACCACATGAATATTTATGGGCAGCTGGCGCAGAAACTTGGGGCAGACCCAAGGCTTTGGAGTGTTGAGCGGAGAAGATTTACATATTGGAGCCCTGGGTGCAACCGATACCCAAGGCGGATAGATATGATGCTGAAACATGCATATGAAGGGGAAAAGCTTGCGATTGCAACCTATAAAAGACAGGCAGAATGGATTCAGGACGAGTATGTTGTCGCAAATCTGGAGCGAATTATTTTAGATGAACGGCTGCATATTGAAATCATAGAGCAATTGTATGAAAAATACGTAAAAACGGCTATTCCCCGAGTGTAAATAAGTTGTATTTTTTAATCTGCTGGATATCCTCTTTGGAGAGCAGCAGGTCATCTATGAAATGATTTTCTTTTTGTATCTGAGACGTGATCAGGATCTTTCGGCTGCAGGGGCGCATGGTAAGTTGTGAGATACCGGACAAGATACCACTTTTCAGATCCGTTTGAGAAAAGGTATTTACGGTGCACATCCAAATTTCCTCCAGTGTATTTGCAGTATTTTTTAAACTATAATTTTGCCATGGCCCAAAGGTTGTGCTTTCACCGGAATAGATTACCTCGCATTTTCCAAAGTGTTCCAGATCATCTACGTCATAGAAAAGCTGAATCGAATAGGTATCCGGCTGATCTGTGGCGTATTCTTCAATAATACTTTTCATAATTCGTTTTCTTCTGCCATCATAATTGTACATGTAGTATTTTTTGAGGAGACTTTTGCGAGAGACGTCCGGTTTCCCCTCGGACGGCGCAGACAAGAGATGCGAAGTGGGAATATGAAAAACCTCCCCGAATTCTTCCAGCGTCTCAACACTGACAGGAAGAATTCCTTTTTCATATTTTGAAAGAGTAGAACAACTCTTGTGTACAAGTGCGGATAAGTCTTTTAACGTATAATGGTGTGCGATTCTGTATTTGCGGATGTTATTTCCGACACGTTCATTGATTGTCATGTGTATACTCCTTCTTTTCTTATAAATCAATTTTTTGATAAAAAATCAATTTTTAAAAAAAATAAAAATTTTATTTTCCACATTTTGTGCGAAAATTTTATTCATAGTATAATACTACGCAAAAATTTTCCTGTCAAGAAAATATAGAATGTTTGCGTTATAAACAGTGTGTAAATAAAATAAAAAAAATAAAAAATTGTAAAAATGACTGGAGGGTTCACAATGGGAAAACAGAGTGTATGGAAGTCGTATGATCAGAAGGAGCTTAAGGAAGTTAATGCGGTTTGTGAGCGATATAAAACATGTCTGGATGCAGGAAAGACAGAGCGTGAATGTGTGGCATTGGCGGTTGAGATGGCCAAGGAGGCCGGATACAAAGATTTGAATGCCTATATTGCCGAGGATAAACAGCTGAAAACAGGTGATAAAGTGTATGCGGTCTGGATGCATAAGATGGTCGCATTATTTCAAATCGGGGAAGAGCCGATTTCCAATGGAATGAATATTCTTGGAGCACATATTGACTCACCACGTTTGGATGTAAAACAGAATCCGCTGTATGAAGCGGATGGATTTGCCTATCTGGACACACACTATTACGGTGGAATCAAAAAATACCAGTGGGTTGCACAGCCGCTTGCTCTACATGGTGTAGCTGTACTGAAAAGCGGAAAGACCGTTCCGATCTGCGTTGGGGAAAAAGAAGGAGATCCGGTATTTACGATTACGGATATTTTGATCCATCTTGCGGGCGAAAAAATGGAAAAGACTGCGGCAAAGGTTATTGAAGGTGAAAATATGGACCTTTTGATCGGAAATATGCCTTTGAGAGACTGTAAAGATTTGAAAGAAGAGGAAAAAGAGCTGGTGAAAGCGAATATTCTTTCTATTTTAAAACAGGAGTATGGGATTGAAGAGGATGATTTTCAGTCAGCAGAACTTGAAATTGTGCCAGCCGGTAAAGCAAGAGACCTTGGTTTTGACCGCAGTATGATTTTAGGGTATGGACAGGATGACAGAATCTGTGCATTTACATCCCTTTTTGCGATGCTGGAGGCAGAAAATCTGAAAAAGACAGGAGTGTGTCTTCTTGTGGACAAGGAAGAAATCGGCAGTGTAGGTGCGACAGGAATGCAGTCACATTTCTTTGAAAATACAGTTGCTGAGTTAATTGCGCTGACAGAAGGGGAATCTGAATTGAAAGTAAGACGAGCGCTTGCGCGTTCCAGAATGCTTTCCTCAGATGTAAGCGCAGCGTATGATCCTCTGTATGCAGAGCATTATGAAAAACGAAATTCCGGATTCTTTGGCAGAGGAATTTCTATGAATAAGTTTACTGGTGTCAGAGGAAAAAGCGGTTCTAATGATGCGAATGCAGAATATATTGCAGTTTTAAGAAAAATCTTTGACGATGCAAATGTGGCATATCAGTTCGATGAGCTTGGAAAGGTGGATGCCGGAGGCGGCGGTACAATTGCTTATATCATGGCAAATTACGGAATGGAAGTGATTGACAGCGGAATTGCGCTTCTTTGTATGCATGCACCTTATGAGGTGAGTAGCAAAGCAGATATCTACGAAGCCGTAAAGGGATATCGTGCGTTTTTGGCGAACGCATAGAGTACAGGAGGAGAAAGAATGGCAGAAAAAACAAAAAACTAACAATGGGAGCATTGATTCTAATGATCTTTACATCGGTGTATGGGTTTAACAATATGCCTAGATCATTTTATCTGATGGGATATGGAGCGATTCCGTTTTTCCTGTTATCAGCAGTAGTTTTCTTTGTCCCATTTGCGTTTATGGTTGCAGAGTATGGCTCGGCTTTTAAAGATGAAAAGGGTGGTATTTTTTCATGGATGCAAATCTGTGTCGGAAAAAAATATGCGTTCGTGGCAACATTCATGTGGTATACATCTTATGTAATCTGGCTCGTTAATATTGCATCAGGTATCATGGTGCCGCTTTCCAATGCGATTTTTGGGAAAGATACGACAGCAGATTGGACATTGTTTGGATTGAAATCAACACAGACACTTGGGATTCTCGGTGTAGTCTTTATCATTGCAGTTACATTTTTTGGAAGCAAAGGATTGAAAAATATCCAGAAAGTAGCATCAATCGGCGGAATTGCATGTATGTTTTTAAATGTGATGCTGATTGGAGGTGCACTTTTGGTATTGATTGGAAATAAAGGTGAACTGGCACAGCCGATTACATCGGTGGCATCATTTGTGGATTCTCCGAATCCAGAGTATGCGGGAAGTATTGCCATGCTGGCGTTCCTTGTATATGCGTTGTTTGCATATGGTGGAACAGAGGCTGTCGGAGGTCTTGTAGATGAGACTGAAAATCCGGAAAAGAACTTTGGAAAAGGTCTTACAATAGCAGCTATTATTGTTGCAGTGGGATATTCAATCGGAATTTTTTGTGTGGGAATCTTTACAAACTGGAGCGATACACTTTCCGCAGCAACTGTGCATAAGGGAAATGCATCTTATGTGATTATGAACAATCTTGGATACCAGATTGGAGCTGTATTTGGAGCAAGTCAGGGAGTCTGTGTACAGATGGGCAACTGGGCTGCAAGAATTATGGGGATTTCAATGCTGCTGTCTTTGTCAGGCGCAGTATTTACGTTAAGCTATTCTCCTTTGAAACAGCTGATTGAAGGAAGTCCGAAAGGATTACTGCCGGAAAGATTCTGTAAAATGGAAGATGGAATGCCGAAATTTGCGTTGAAGATTCAGGCGGTTGTAGTTGTGGTATTTATTCTGTTAATCGCTATGGGTGGAGATACGATGACACAATTTTTCAACATTCTTGTATCAATGACAAACGTTGCGATGACACTTCCATATATGTTTATTTCAGCAGCGTTTATCAGATTTAAGAAAAATAAAAATATTCATAAACCGTTTGTGATCTTCAAAAATGATACGGTAGCAATCGTCTTTACAGTACTGGTAACAGTGACTGTTGGGTTTGCAAACTTCTTTACAATCATCCAGCCGGCGATGGCGGGAGATGTTGCGACAACTGTTTGGAGTATCGTAGGACCGGTGCTGTTCACTGTAGTAGCATTAGTATTGCACAGCAGATATGAGAAAAAAATGAAATAAAAGAAATATCAGGTTTACAAATCACCACTTTTTAGATAAATTAGAAGGAAAGTGGTGATTTTTTTATTGCATACTAAGGAAATTAAGAAAGGTGGGGGAATATGATAGAGATAAAAAATCTGACAAAAGTGTATAAACTGAACAAAAAGCAGATGAAAGAATCCAAAACAAAGAGCAATCGAAAGGTAGCGGTAGATCATTTGAGCCTAAATGCGCACAAAGGGGAAATATATGGTCTATTGGGTCCGAACGGTGCAGGGAAGACGACGACACTTCGCTGCATTGCAACGATTATTAAGCCAACAGAAGGTGAGGTTAAGGTTGCAGGGCATGATGTGGTGACAGAGGCGGAGCAGGTGCGTAAAAGCATCGGTTTCCTGACAAGTGACATTAAGCTTGATCCACAGTTTACACCCGACTATATGTTTGAATTTTTTGGAAGGCTTCACGGTGTGTCAAAAGAGGTTTTAAAAGAACGAAAAGAACAATTATTTGAGTATTTTGGTATTAAGGATTTTGCGCATAAACAGATCAAAGAACTGTCGACCGGAATGAAACAAAAGGCGGCAATTGCGGTAAGTCTTGTACATGATCCGGAAATCGTGATTTTTGATGAACCGACAAATGGTCTTGATATCGTGACTGCAAGAGGTGTGACAGATTACCTGAAAAAATTGCGTGAAGAGGGAAAGCTTGTTATTGTCTCCACGCACATTATGTCGGAGGCAGAAAAGCTTTGTGACCGGATTGGAGTGATCATTGATGGTCAGAAGGTAAGTGAAGGTACATTGCAGGAAATACTGGATAGTACAGGGACGAAAGATTTGGAGGATGCATTTTTCGAGTTGTACAGAAGCAGAAAGGGGGAGGCGTAGATGAAGAGCATCAAAGAAATCTTCAATAAAGAGATGGTACGTGTTTTCAAGGATAAAAAAATGGTCTTTTCGGTATTTTTTCTGCCGGTTATTATCATGATTGGAATTATGTATCTGATGAGTCAGATGATTACAGGGATGGAGGATGACATCACAAAACACAAGCCGATTGTCTATGTTCAAAATGAACAGGAAAGTTTTGAAAAATTTTTAGAGAGTATCCATGCGGATTATAAGATACATGCGATTTCCGAAAGTGAGAGGGCAGATGTGGAGACGAAGATTCGGGATGGAGAAGCCGATCTTTTGATTGAGTTTCCAAAGAATATGGATGAGATGATTCAAGATTACAAGGAGGGAGATCCGGCTCCACAGATCAAGACCTATTACAATCCGTCGGAAGAATATTCTAATGCGGCATATAAAGAGATCTCTTTGGAAGTACTTGAGGCGTACCGTCAGACGCTGCTGACAGAGCGTGTGGGAGATTTAGAGCAGATTGCAGTGTTTACAGTGAATTCTGACAACGATAAGATGGTCATTCAGGACGAGCAAAAGGCGAGTGGAAAGGCGCTTGGAATGATGCTCCCGTATTTTATCACAATTCTTTTATTTGCAGGGGCAATGGGAATCGGAACGGATATGATTGCGGGTGAAAAAGAACGAGGAACAATGGCAAGCCTTCTTGTGGCGCCGATCAAGAGAAGTTCGATCGTGCTCGGAAAAGTGTTTGCACTGATGGCGTTGTCTGGAATTTCTTCAGTAATTTACGTGGGAGCGATGGTGGCATTTATGCCATTGATGTCCAAGTCGATGCTTGGAACATCAGGTGAGAATTTGAATATCAGTTTGAATGCAAACCAGATTGCAATGCTTGCAGTCCTGCTTATTGGAGTTGCGTTTTTATATTCTACGATGATTGCACTTACTTCGGTGTTTGCAAAGACAATCAAAGAGGCGACTACCTATGTAATGCCGCTCTATATGGTAGTGCTTGTTGTAGGTTTGATGACGATGTTCACTACAGGAAACACAGATGGAAAGATGTACTATATTCCGGTTTATAATATTTCTTTGGTTTTAAAAGGAATCTTAAGTCATGAGGTGACAATGGCACAGTATGGGGTGACGGTGGCGATGACATTTGCAATCGGTTTCCTGCTTGTGGGTATTATTGTAAAAGCATTTGAAAGTGAAAAAGTGATGGCAGCATAGAGGAAAGCGGCATATACTGAATAATAAATGAGTCAGGGAAAAAAGATGCGGTTGTGTGAATTGAGACAGAAAGAAGTGATTAATCTTTGTGACTGCAGGCGGCTTGGGTGTGTGGTGGATCTGGTATTTGATCTATGCAAAGGATGTGTTGAGGCGATCGTTGTACCGGGGCAGGCGAAGATGCATGGGCTGTTTGGATGCGATTCGGAATATGTGATTCCATTTGAATGTATCAAAAAAGTAGGTCCGGATATTATCATGGTAGAAATATGTGAAGAAAAATGTCTGAAAACTTGCAAAGACTAACCATTATCTGCTAAAATGACGATATGAGAAAATCCTGAGGAGGAACAGAATATGAAGTGTCCATATTGCAGTAATCCAGATACGAAAGTAATTGATTCCAGACCGGCAGAAGACGGGAATTCGATTCGAAGAAGAAGAGCCTGTGATGAGTGCGGGAAAAGATTTACTACATATGAGAAGGTTGAGACGATTCCTTTGATTATCATAAAAAAAGATAATAATAGAGAGCAGTATGATCGGGCAAAAATTGAGGCCGGCATTTTGCGGGCGTGCTATAAAAGACCGGTGTCTGCAGAGGCGATTCAAAGGACGATCGAAGCTATTGAGACGGAGATTTTTAAGCGGGAAGAAAAAGAGATTTCCAGCAATCTGATTGGAGAGATTGTGATGGAAAAGCTTAAGAATTTAGATCCGGTTGCCTATGTGCGGTTTGCGTCGGTGTATAGAGAGTTCAAGGACGTGAATACATTTGTGGCAGAATTGAAGAAAATTCTGGATAAATAAACACACTTGATACGAGAGTTCTGGAAACGGAACTCTCTATTTTGAGTAAAGGGAGCAGTATAGATGAGAAATTATAAAATGATAATTGTATATGATGGTTCAAGATACAAAGGATGGCAGAGACAAAATTTGACCAATCTGACGATTCAGACAATTTTAGAACGTACGGTGGAGCAGATCGTTGGTTATCCGGTCGAAATCGATGGCTCCGGAAGAACGGATGCGGGTGTTCATGCAAATGGCCAGGTGGCAAACATGAAAGTGTCGGGGCTTTTAGATGAGAGTTTTGTGGGAGAACTGAACTGTCTTTTGCCGGAGGATATCTGTGTGAAAGAAATGGAGCTTGTTCCTGGAAGTTTTCACAGCCGCTACAGTGCAAAGGCGAAAAAGTATAAGTATTGTATCGATACACGAAAGAAGCCGTGTGTTTTTACAAGAAGATATACATATCATTTTACGAAGGAACTACATCTGGATGATATGAAGAAAGCGGCAGAGTATCTGAAAGGAACACATGATTTTTCAGCATTTACGGATAATAAAGATGAGAAATCAAAAGTGAGGACAATCTATGAGATTAAGATTGTAAAAAAATGGACAAGGCTGGAGTTTGAATTTTATGGAACCGGCTTTTTGTATCATATGGTGAGAATTCTGACAGGAACACTTTTGGAAGTAGGATGCGCAGAAAAGAGTATTGAAGATATAAAGATGGCTCTTGAACAGAAAGAACGAGAACTGACCGGCTTTTTAGCGCCGGCGAGAGGACTGTTTTTAGAAAAAGTATATTATCAGGAAGGAGAAGAAAGATGAAACTGATATCGTGGAACGTAAATGGAATTCGTGCGTGTGTGCAGAAAGGATTTTTAGAATTTTTCCAGGAGGCGGATGCAGATATTTTCTGTATTCAGGAGAGTAAGATGCAGGCAGGACAGCTAGATTTGGAATTGGAAGGATACCATCAATATTGGAATTATGCAGAGAAAAAAGGATATTCCGGGACGGCTGTGTTTACAAAAAAGGAACCATTGTCGGTACAATATGGCATCGGGATAGAGGAGCATGACAAAGAGGGGCGTGTTATTACACTGGAATTTGAGGAGTTTTATTTTGTGACCGTGTACACGCCAAATTCACAGAGTGAACTTGCAAGACTTTCATACCGCATACAGTGGGAGACGGATTTTCTTGCATATCTAAAAGGATTGGAACAGAAGAAACCGGTTATCTTTGCGGGGGATCTGAATGTGGCGTATGCGGAGATAGATTTGAAAAATCCAAAAACCAATCGGAAAAATGCCGGTTTTACAGACGAGGAACGTGCAAAATTCGGTGAAGTTTTAAAAGCCGGTTTTATCGACACATTCCGCTATTTTTATCCGGAGATGGAAGGAATTTACTCTTGGTGGTCATATCGATTCAGTGCAAGAGCAAAGAACGCCGGCTGGAGAATCGACTATTTCTGTGTGTCAGAGAGTTTGAAAGACAGGCTTGCAGACGCAAAAATTTTAACTGATGTGATGGGATCGGACCACTGCCCGATTGAACTGGATCTAAAATAAGGAGGAGATATAAGATGAGAATAGAGGCGGAACATACAGCGGCACTTGTCATTGACTATCAGGAAAAATTAGTGCCTGTCATGCACGAAAAGGAAAATTTGATCTGCCAATCTGGCATTTTGCTCCGAGGGTTAAATGTGCTTGGGGTTCCGATGTTTCTTACACAGCAGTACACAAAAGGACTTGGAGAGACTGTTAATGAGATTACAACGGCTGCGGGAACAGAAGAGTATGTGGAAAAGATTTCGTTTAGTGCATATGAAGGTGTAAAAGAAAAGATAAGAGACAAAAAATATATTATCATCTGCGGGATTGAGACACATATTTGTGTACTTCAGACGGTGATTGATCTGAAAGCAGCAGGATTTATTCCGGTCATTGTGGAGAATTGTGTTTCCAGCAGAAAAGAAAATGACAAAAAGATTGCATTGCAGCGGATGAAAGAGGAAGGCGCAATTATTACGACATACGAGTCAGTGCTTTTTGAACTGCTAAAAGAAGCGGGGACGGAAAAGAGTAAAAAGATACAGAGATTGATTAAATAGAGTGGACGATAGAATCCTTGTTTTATAAATCATTTTAGGTTTATAAAGCGAGGATTTTTTAAATTATAGAAAAATCAAATATATATATCAAAAAAACCAATTTGTTTCTGACTTTTTACAATACTATAATAGGAATGTTGAGAAAAGAAAGAGGAGGTTTTAAAAATGGATGCACTTTTAAGCGTAAATTGGATTGCCTTGCTTGTACTTATCATTGCCTTGCTTTTATTTAAAGTGTTGAACAAACTGGCATATAAAATTAATTGGACATTTGTCATTTTGATCAGTATGGTAATGGGAGCGGTGCTTGGAATCGTATTTGCGTCCGAGAACAATTCTTATATGACATGGCTTGCATTGATCGGCGATATTTATGTGAATTTGATTACGGCACTTGTCGCACCGGTGATTCTTGTTTCTGTCATTTCAGGATTGATTCAGTTAAACGATAAAGAAAAAATGAAACGAATTGGAACAAAGTCTGTATTCTGGCTTTTGGTTTCATCGGCAATTGCGATTGTAGTTACAATTGTCTTTGGCATGGCAACACAGGTTGGAAAGGGAGCGCAAGCAGTGTTTGCCGACATTGCAGGAGTCTCCAGTACAACACTTGACGCATATAAGGAAATGGGGACATCTTTTGATAAGATCATTTTGAACTTGTTCCCGACAAATGTGTTTGGGGATCTGGCAGCAGACAATGTTGTGGCTATTATCATTATTGCAGTTGCAATTGCGGTTGCATATGTAAGTGTAGCATCAGACGAAGGTGAAGATAAAGTGAAACCGTTTAAGAGTATCATTGAGGCGGTGAAGAAGATCATTTTCCGAATTCTTTCCTACGTCATTGATTTGACTCCATATGCAGTGCTATGTTTGACAGCAGTGTCTGCAAGCCAGCTGTTGAGTGATAAAGACGCTTTGGTACAATTGATTCTGCTTGTTGCGGTTGTCTATGTGGTATGCTTCGTACAGGCTTATGTTGTAAATGCGTTCATTCTGAAATTTGCAGGAAAAATAAGTCCGCTCAAATTCTTTAAAAAGACATTTGATGCACAGGCGACAGCATTTACGACACAGAGTAGTGTCGGCTCGCTTCCGATTACAATTGACCGTCTGATACATAAGGTTGGTGTAGATGAGGAGGTAGCGAACTTTACAGCGCCACTTGGAACAACAATTGGAATGGCGGGCTGTACGTGTATTTGGCCGATTTTGTTAGCTATGTTCTATCTAAATGCAACGGGGCAGAGTTGGAATATCAGTCAATACCTCATCATGTGCTTTATGTGCCTTGTACTTTCGATGGGAAGCGCCGGAATGCCGGGAATCGGAGTTGTGACAGCAGTATCACTGTTCAGTGCAGTAAATCTTCCGATTGCAGCAGTGGTACTTCTGACTCCGATCAATAACATTACAGATATGGCACGAACATTGACGAATGTCGTAGGAGCAAATGTGACAGCTGCTGTTGTTGCAAGAAAAACAGAACTTTTGGATGACGAAATTTTTCAGACAGAGGATGAAAAATTAGAGAAAAAGGGAGGACGGGCATAATGAAAAAATCAACAATTGCACTGATTGTGGCGGCTTTTGTATGTCTGGGACTTTCTGTATTTTCTGTAAAAGCCTCAGTGGTAAGAACAAATGATGCCATTCAAAATATCGGAGAAGTAACTTATACAGAGGAATCAAAAGCAAAAATCGATCGTGCAGTAAAATATTATAATGCATTAGATCCGAATTTTGATCTCAAAAAGAAGATTAAAAATATGAATGTATTTAATGCGGCAAAAATAGAATATGCACGTCTGGCAATTAAAGCGGCAAGTGTTGCAGATGCAAGAAAGACTGTAGAAGGCTATTCCTTTGATGATGTGAAAAAATATGTAACAGAAGCAAGAGAAGTGATTGACAGCTATCTGACAGCTGATCAATATACTCTTATCGAAAATTATGCAGACCTGATAGAGTTGGAATCTGAATATACTTCAACAGGAAGTTCCGGTGGTTCTTCGGAAGAAGTATCTATTCCAATGTGTTAGGAAAAGATAGGAGGAGATTGATCATGAAAAGAAAACTAATCTCTGCTGTTCTTGTTACAGTGATGGCGGCAGGAATGATTACGGGTTGCTCAGGAAAAAACAGCAGCATCAAAAATAATGTTAAAACTTTAGAAAAAGAAGAACTCAAAGTCTCGAATGCACAACTTTCTTCCCCGGACTATGAGTTTGAAAAAGAATATGCTTACGGTGACTTTAATGCACACTCCAAAGCAGATGCAGAACGACAGGATGGAATTGATACGTTTGAGGATAAAGATATTGTATTTCAGGACATCAGCTATGACCAGCTCATTCAGCTTTTGGGACAGGAAGGAAATTACCTGATTCAGTTGAGCGGTTCATGGTGTCATAACAGCCGTGCAATGAGTCCTTATGTAAATGCATATGCAAAGGAATACGGAATTGATACTATTTATTCTTATGATTTTAATGTAGATAATGGTGATGACGGTTCTATGTTTGTCCGTATGTCGAACGAAAAGACAACTCTTGGAACAAAATACAATTATATGTATGGAGAGTTTGTGTCAAGATATCTTACAAACTTGGATGACTGGATTGCATATCCGTCAGATCACGATACTGCACTTTCTTATACCAATGCAGAAGGGAAAGAGGTGACAGTCGGAAGATTGCAACAGCCTATTATCTTTCTTTATAACAAAGATAATCAGACAGACTACAGCGGGAAAGGAAATACAAGCGGAAAATGTCCAATCATGTATGCTTTTGAGGAGATGGTTGACCGTGACTCCAAAGGTCTTTATGTGAAGGAAACGGACGACGAAGGAAATCCGGTTCTTGATAAAGAAGGAAATCAGGTAAGAAAGTATGTGACGGATGAGTATACAGCACGTCTAAAACAAATGTTTGAATTTATTAAAACAAATAACATTCAATTTTCAAAGTATACAAAAGAAACATATATTCGAGATACATTTAACAGTTACGGAACAGAAGTTTTTGGCTCTGACGAGCAGATAAATATTTACCCGATTACATACCGTCAACTGGAATGGTTGCTTGATGAAAAGGGAAATTCGCTTGTGCTCATAGGTGGTTCTGGAAATGAAAAAACACGTGCCATTATTGGACAAATCAATCAGTATGCAGTGAAAAACAATGTTCGTGTGTACATGTATGATCCTCAGATTGACGGAGGAATAACTGTTGATAAGTGGGGATACACACAGACAACTTCTATTTGTGAAGAAAACTCTCCAATTGCGAAAATGTATACAGGATTGATTGACAGACATCTTACAAATCTGACAGCAGCAAAAACAACAGAAGATGGCTATGCATTGATTCAGGAACCATATTTCTTTGCTTATAATAAAGATGCAAAAGATGAAGATGGTTTTGCTGCACCGATTACGGCTTCTGTGGAATTGCCGTATACGACAGATTCTGAAAAGAGATATTATATCGGAAAAGAAAAGAACATGGAAGCATGCAATTCGCAGATTGAGACTGTGTTCGAAAGCTATGCACAGAATGTAGGTATAGAATTAGAAAAATAGGTAGATATATGGTTATAGAAATACCACTCCATCGCTCGCCAAAGTTTTGGAGTGGTTTTCTATGCTCTAAAACATTATCTGATAAACGTAAAAACGAATGTTAGTAATGCCAAAATGAACATTCCAAAAGCCATCAGGTCTTTGAAATCAAAAGGATCATATCAATGTTAGCTTTTCAAGAATCTTATCTAAAATTTGTTTTGCCGCTTCGGCTTTTGTCATAATGTCTAATGCGAGTTCTTCTTCTTTTGTAATCATCGTAATGACATTCGTATCGGTTCCGAATCCGGCACCGGACACTTTTAAATTGTTTGCAATAATCATATCGAGATGTTTCTTTTCCAGTTTCGCACGGGAATTCTCTAACATATTTTCTGTTTCCATAGAAAAGCCACATAAAAATTGGTGATTTTTTTTGTGTTCTCCTAAGTGCTTCAAAATATCTTTCGTGCGCTCTAATGGAATACAGAGAGAGTCGTCTGACTTTTTCATCTTTTCATCACTGACAGAGGCAGGACGATAATCTGCCACAGCGGCAGCTTTGATGATAATGTCCTGAGTATCGGAACAAGAAGTTACGGCATCAAACATTTCTTCAGCACTTTTAATAGAAATCGTATTGACAAATGGTGGTTTCGGAAGTGAAGTAGGTCCAGTGACTAAAGTTACATTGGCACCGCGGAGCATTGCGCAGTTTGCAATGGCATACCCCATTTTTCCGGTAGAATGATTGGTAATATAGCGAACAGGGTCGATCGCTTCTGTGGTTGGTCCGGCGGTGACAAGGACATTTAATCCTTTCATATCTTTTTCATATGCGATTTCTTTTAAGATATAGTCTAGTAAAGTCTCTGGATCAGGGAGTTTTCCTTCTCCTACGTCACGGCAGGCAAGCATTCCGGTTGCCGGATCAATCACCTCAAATCCGTAATCTTTTAATTTCAGCAGATTGTCCTGTGTAATCTGGTTCTGATACATCTGTGTGTTCATTGCCGGCGAAATGATTTTTTTACAGGTACATGCGAGTGTTGTAGTTGTAAGCATGTCATCAGCAAGTCCATTTGCCAGTTTGGCGATAACATTGGCAGTTGCAGGAGCGATTAAAACGACATCTGCCTGTTTGGAGAGCGCCACATGCTCTACATTATATTGAAAATTTCGATCAAATGTATCAACAAGACAACGATTGTTTGTCAATGTTTCGAATGTAATCGGATGGATAAAATTTGTTGCGTTCTTTGTCATGATAACATGGACATTACAATGAAGCTTTACAAGCATGCTGGCAAGATTGGCGATTTTGTAGGCGGCAATACTTCCCGTAACACCTAAAATAACAGTTTTTCCCTTTAACATAATTTGAAATCCTCTGCTTTCTGAATGGTTTGTAAATTATTCTAGCACATATTTAGAAAAAGTGTACGCAAATTTTGTGTTTATTTTTGAAAACATGGTTGTTTTCGTGTGAAGGAGGATGGTATACTGAGAAAGTAACTCCGTTGCAGTTCACGGAATTCAATTCCTTTCATCAACACACGACATCAGACGTTTCCATGCGAGCATGAGCGTTCTCAGACGTATGTGTATGTGTGAACTGGAGCGATATGTATTGTATCTCGTAAGAGAATGATAACAAGGAGGAAAAAATGAATAACAAAGCAAAGAGTGACGGAAGGTCACAGACACTTGGCATGGTACAGGTTGCACTGTTCGCGGCACTGATTATTATCATGGCATTTACCCCATTCTTAGGATATATCCCGCTTGGATTTACAAGGGCGACGATTATCCATGTACCGGTTATTATCGGTTCTATTTTACTTGGTCCAAAGAAAGGCGCTGTTTTAGGAGGCATTTTTGGACTGACGAGTTTTATTAATAATACGATGAATCCGACAGTGACATCGTTTGTGTTTACACCGTTTTATTCACTCGGTGAGATGCAGGGGGGGATCGGAAGTATTATTATCTGTTTTGTCCCACGTATTTTAGTTGGGATTATTCCGTATTTTGTATTTAAAGTATTGTATAAGGAAATGAAGTCCAAAGGATCAGGCATGCTGGTAGCTTTAGGAATTGCAGGGCTTGCGGGATCTTTTGTCAACACATTGTTAGTAATGAATTTGATTTTTGTGTTTTTTAGAGATGCCTATGCAGCGGCAAATGGAGTTGCGGCAAATGCGGTGTATGGCTTTATTTTATCCATCATTGCGATGAATGGAATACCTGAGGCGATTGTTGCGGCAGTGATTGTGGCAGTTGTCGGAAGAACGCTGTTGAAATCGCGTCTCGTGACAGGATAGCAGGAGGAAAAATATGATTCTGGCAATTAATATCGAGAATACGAACACCGTGGTCGGATGTTTTGAAGGTGAAAATATAGTCTTTGTGGAGAGCATTTCCACGAGCCTGACAAGAACAGGGCTGGAGTATGCAATTAGTTTTAAAAATATATTTGAATTACATGGCTTGAATATGAATCAGATAGAGGGAACGATTATCGCATCTGTGGTGCCCCCGGTGACAAATGTTGTAAAAGAGGCGGCAAAGAGGATTTCCGAAAATGAGGTGTTGATTATCGGACCGGGAGTGAAGACCGGATTGAATATTATGATGGATCAGCCGGGACAGGTGGGGAGTGACCTGGTGGCAAATGCAGTAGCAGGGATAGCAGAGTACCCACTTCCGCTCATTGTAGTCAACATGGGAACAGCGACGACCCTTTCTGTGATTGATTCAAAAAAACATTATATCGGAGGAATGATTATTCCGGGAGTCCGGATTTCTTCGGAATCTCTGACGCAAGGAACGGCGCAGCTTCCGAAAATCAGTTTGGAACGGCCGAAAAAGGTTATTGGAAGTAATACGGTGGAATGTATGAAAAGTGGAATCATTTATGGGACTGCTGCCTGTATAGATGGCTCCATTGCCAGCATTGAGAGAGAATTGAAAGAAAAAGCGGCAGCTATTGTTGCGACCGGGGAGGCTGCGAAGTATATCGTTCCCCATTGCGGTCGGAATATGTTTTTAGATGAAAATTTATTGTTGAAAGGTCTAAAACTCATATATGAAAAGAATCAGAAATAGTGCTTTAGATGGCGGTTTTAAATATAACCGCCATCCAGACCGATGATTTGACCGGTCAGATAGGAAGGACTGTTGACAAGATTCCATACCAAATCAGCGACTTCCTGCGGTGTGCCGAAACGCCCCGCAGGAATTTCTTCTTCAAAGGCAGATTTTTCTTCTGCGCTCAGTTGGGCATTCATGCTCGTCTCAATCGCCCCACATGCGATAGCATTTACCTGAATATTACTTGGAGCAAGCTCTTTGGCAAGCGCCCGCGTAAGCCCGTGGATACCGGATTTTGTTGCGGAATAGGCAACTTCGCAGGAGGCGCCGACTGTTCCCCACATCGAGGATATGTTGATAATCTTACCGGATTTTTTTGACACCATTTTTGGAATTGCTTCACGGGAGCAGTAAAATACAGAGGAAAGATTCGTGTCCAGAAGATTGCACCATTCTTCATCGCTCATATCGCTTAGCAGACCAATGTGAGCAATTCCCGCATTGTTGACAAGTACATCCAGACAGTCGTATTTTGTGTAAATCATCTCGTACAGCTCTTTGACAGAATGTGGATTTCCTACATCGCCGATAAAAATATCGCAGGAGCCGTAAGGAATTGCTTCGATTGCAGATTTTACGGATTCCAGTTCTGAGATGGAGTGACGACAATTTAAGAATACGTGGTAATTATTTTGTGCAAATGTCATTGCAATGGCACGTCCGATCCCACGGGAAGCACCAGTGACTAATACCGTTTTTTTGTGCATAAAAATTCCTCATTTCCTTCGTTGATGACATCATTATAGCGTAATTGGGGAGGGGAGGCAATCACAAGGTGGTTTTAGTTGACATTCGTCATGAATTAGATTACAATGAATACATCAAAAACATTTGATGTGAGGTGTCCGTAGAATGAATGGGTATAAAAACGATACGATCATATTTAAAGCACTCTGTGATGAAAAGAGACTTTCGATACTGGAATTGCTCAAAGGCGGTGAAAAGTGTGCGTGTGTCCTGATGGAAGAATTGAATATCGCTCAGTCTGCGTTATCTTATCACATGAAGATTTTGTGTGAGTCGGGAATAGTAACAAGCAGACAGGAAGGTAAATGGACGCACTACACCATCAGTAAAAGTGGGAGAGAATATGCAATCAAGAGATTGACGGAACTTACATCCTAGCAGATGAAGAGGAATCGGAAATAAAAAGTCATCATTAGATGGCTTTTATAAAAGCCTAACACATCAAAAATATTTGATATGAAAAAACAATATGGAGGTGTTGAATGGAGAAGTTAAAATTAATGTTTCAATTTTTGCAGGAACAGATACTTGGAATGAAATGGATGAATGAACTTATCGGAAAAGGTTTGTCAGTGTTGGGGGTAGATATTCAAGGAAGAGTAGGAGGAAGCATTCAGTTTTTCCTATATGATGTGATTAAGATTACGATTTTATTATGCTTGCTTATTTTTATCATATCCTATATTCAAAGCTATTTTCCACCGGAGAGAAGTAAAAAGATATTAGGAAGATTTCATGGAATATGGGCAAATATAATTTCGGCGTTGCTTGGAACCGTGACTCCGTTTTGCTCGTGTTCAAGTATTCCAATTTTTATGGGATTTACAAGTGCAGGATTGCCGCTTGGAGTAACATTTTCGTTTTTGATATCTTCACCGATGGTCGATTTGGGAAGTTTGGTATTGTTGATGAGCATCTTTGGCGCGGAAATTGCATTTGTCTATGTTATCTTAGGACTTGCGATTGCGGTAATAGGAGGTACGCTTATAGAAAAAATGCATATGGAAACGTATGTGGAAGAATTTATCAGAAACGCCAGTCATGTGGAGAGTGACTCCCCGACTATCACAAAGCGAGAACGGGTTATGAATGCAAAAGAACAAGTGCAATGGACATTTCGTAAAGTATTTCCGTATATTTTAGTGGGTGTGGGAATTGGAGCGATTATTCACAATTGGATTCCTCAGACGTGGATTGAATCCATTTTGGGAAGCAACAATCCGTTTGGCGTAGTCCTTGCAATCTTGGTTGGAATTCCGATGTATGCGGATATTTTCGGGACAATTCCGATTGCGGAAGCACTGCTTGTAAAAGGGGCGCAACTTGGAACGATTCTTTCTTTTATGATGGCGGTTACAACACTGAGTCTGCCGTCCATGATTATGTTGAAAAAGGCCGTAAAACCAAAGTTGCTAGGTGTATTTATTACAATTTGTGCGACCGGAATTATAATAGTTGGATATGTGTTTAATGCATTTCATGTATTTTTAATGTAGATGAGCAGGAGGAGATGAAAATGAAAGAGAAAGTGGCATTTGTATGTGTCCATAATTCTTGCAGAAGTCAGATTGCGGAAGTGCTTGGGAAAAGCTTGGTTTCTGAGATTTTTGAAAGCTATTCAGCAGGTACGGAGACGAAACCACAGATCAATCAAGATGCTGTCCGTTTGATGAAAGAGCAGTATCAGATTGATATGGAAGAAACACAATATTCAAAACTGTTGTCTGAAATACCACCGGTAGACATTGTCATCACTATGGGATGTAATGTTGACACTACAATGAGATGGCATTATAATCTGTGGTAGAGAAAAGCACGAAAGGGAGGAACTACCATGCAGATTTCAAGCCGTTTTACAATTGCAGTTCATATATTTGCCTGTATCGATACATTTAAAGAGGAATTTAAACTTACCAGTGAGTTTTTGGCTGCCAGTATCAATGTCAATCCGGTGATTATTCGAAAGATATTGTCTCAATTAAAGGCAGCAGGACTTGTGAAAGTGCAGAGAGGAAGTGGAGGTGCTTCGATTGCAAAACCACTTGATGAGATTACATTTTTTGATATCTATCAGGCGGTAGAATGTGTAGAGCATGGAGAACTTTTTCATTTTCATGAAAATCCGAATCAGAAGTGTCCGGTTGGAAGAAATATTCACAATGTTTTGGACGGAAAACTTATACAGATACAAGATGCCTTGGAGAATGAGCTTGGTAAAATTACATTAGAAGATGTGATGAAAGATACACAATATTATATTGCGAAAGAAAGAGAATAGATAGAGAGACTTTACTTAGAAATTTTCTGGGTGAAGTCTTTTTTCTAATATCGAGCATTTTTTGTCATCATAAAAATGTTGTAACTATTGACATTACGATAAAAATGGTTCATATTAAAGTTGTAATGATAGGTATTACAATAAAAGGAGGAAGGATGACATGACACAAACAGAACGTTTGGAATATTTGATTACCTGTCTCATAAAGGAACAACCGGAATATGAGGAGATTTCTATTCCAACTGAAATAGAAGAGAAAAAACGGCTGTTGCGGTCATTGATGAACGTTCGTCCGGCTGTTCCGATCAGCAGAGAATTTCTTCGTATACAGGATGAGTATTTGAAAAATGAATTGACACAGCAGGAGATTACCGAACTGAATTTTTTGACATCACGTAAGGATAATATGTATCTTTGGAAAGGTGATATCACAAAATTAAAAGTTGATGCAATTGTAAATGCCGGAAACAGTGCGCTGCTAGGATGTTTTATTCCTTGTCATGGTTGTATTGATAACGCAATACATTCTAATGCGGGGATTCAGTTGCGGTTGGAATGTCAAAAAATAATGGAAAGGCAAGGGAAACCGGAGCCGACGGGAAAAGCAAAAATCACAAAGGGCTACAATCTTCCGGCGAAATATGTTCTGCATACTGTTGGTCCGATTGTCCGTGGGCAATTGACAGAAAAAGACCGTACGCTGCTTGCAGCCTGCTATCGTTCTTGTCTGGAGTTGGCGGATGCATATGAATTGAAATCCATTGCATTCTGTTGTATTTCCACAGGAGAGTTTCACTTTCCGAATGAGATTGCAGGTCAGATTGCTGTGGATACAGTCAAAAAATATTTCCGAGAAACAGGTTCACAGATGGAGGTGGTATTTAATGTTTTTAAAGAAAAAGATTGGGAAATCTACAACCGATTGTTGGAAAGAGATTGAGAAACTGGAAAAACAAATCCAACAGGCAGACGCGATTATTATTGGAGCGGGGGCCGGTTTATCAACTTCTGCCGGATTTCATTATGCGGGAGAACGTTTTAAAGAGTACTTTGGAGATTTTGCAAATAGATATCATTTTATAGATATGTATTCCGGTGGCTTTTATCCATATGAGACATTGGAAGAACATTGGGCATATTGGAGCAGATATATTTACATCAATCGATATATGGATGCACCGAATCCGGTTTATAATAATTTGTATTCACGGGTTAAAGAAAAAGACTATTTTGTATTGACCACAAATGTAGATCATTGCTTTCAAAAAGCCGGATTTGATAAACATCGGTTATTTTACACGCAAGGGGACTATGGTCTGTTCCAGTGCAGTGAACCGTGTCATCAGAACACTTACAATAACGAAGCGGTCATTAGAAAAATGGTTGAGGCGCAAGGGTATCGTGTCGATGGTAATGGGCGGTTAGTTGTTCCGGAAAGCAGACAACCTGAAAGGAAGATTCCATCAGAGTTGGTCCCGCACTGCCCAAAATGTGGGAAACCGATGAGTATGAATCTGCGTGCTGATGGAACATTTATACAAGATGAGGGATGGTATGCGGCATCGAATCGATACTATGAGTTTTTAAAGAGACACGAAAATCTTTTTATTCTTTTTCTGGAATTAGGGGTTGGAGAAAATACTCCGGCGATCATCAAGTATCCTTTCTGGCGGATGACGGCGGAGAATCCAAAGGCGGTCTATGCCTGTATAAATTGGGGACAAGCCTATGCACCGAAGGAGATTTCAGAAAGATCCATCTGTATTGATCAAGATATTGGAGAGGTGCTTGGAAAAATAATCAAAGACAATGTGTAAAGTAGTATTTGACAATGAAAACAAGAAGGAATATAATTGGTTATACCATTTGGAACAGGAGGCGGGATATGGAGGAAAAACAAAGTGCCAGAGAGACTGCCATTCAATATTTTTTACAGGAGATAAGAAGTGGAAATTTAAAGTCCGGTGATAAAATATTGAATGAGAGACAGCTTGCTGATTTGTTAGGAATCAGCAGAGTTCCGCTCAGAGAAGCAATCTGCACATTGTCAACACTTGGAATTTTAGAGGCGCATCAAGGAAATGGGACATATGTCAGTGAAAAGAATGCTCAAATTTTTTCAAGTGTAATAAAAAAATATGGGATATTTGATCGTTCTATAGTAGATGAAGTCTTTGAGGCCAGAATTCTGTTTGAGGCAGATGCAGCAAGGCTGGCTGCTCAAAATAGAACATCAGAGGATTTGAAATGTTTGCAGGAAGCATTAGTGAATCATGAAAAAGCGTTAGTTCTTTATCATAAGGGGGAAATATCAGCTGAGGTCATGATGGAATATGATGGCGCAATCCATCTAGGGATAGCGGCATCTGCACATAACAATTTTATGTTACAGATTATTGAGGCAATACGCCATGTGACCATTGAAAAAGATTTTTTTGCGGAACAGTATACAGTTGACAGGCAGCATTTTGCAGAATCTCAAAAGATGCACAGAGAGATTGTAACAGCTATTGAAAATCAGAATATGGATATGGCATATAGAAAAATGCAGGAGCATATTATTCAAATTCGTGCTGCTCTTGACTTAGATTCGATTAGGAGGACCGGGAAATGAAAACTTATCGTTGGGCTACTTTAGGATGTGGTGTGATTGCCAATGAATTGGCACAGGCAATGCAAAAAGACGGACGAACACTCTACGGTGTTGCAAATAGAACATATGAGAATGCAGTTGCGTTTGCCAAAAAGTATGAAGTTGAAAAAGTTTATAAGAACATACAGGATCTTTTTGAGGATGATGATGTGGATATTGTCTATATTTCCACACCGCACAATACACATATACAATATTTGAGAGAGGCATTGAAGCATGGAAAACATGTGCTTTGTGAAAAATCTATTACGCTGAATGCAAAGGAACTGGAAGAAGCAAAACAGCTTGCAGAAGAAAATGGTGTCGTTTTGGCGGAGGCAATGACGATTTATCATATGCCTTTGTATAAAAAATTGCAGGAAGTGATTCGAAGCGGAAAGTTGGGGAAACTTTGCATGGCTCAGATGAATTTTGGAAGTTATAAGGAATACGATATGCAGAACCGTTTCTTTAATCCGAATTTAGCAGGCGGGAATCCTGCTTATGAATCCGGCAGGAGAGATGGCTACGATAGCGCTTACTCTGCATGCAAAACAGCCGAAGAGGGGAATGCTTGCATTTGAGAATGGCTATGTTGAGATTTATGACTATCCACGGGCAGAAAAAGCTGTAATCACTTATACAGAAGATGCCTCGCAGGAAGTCATAGAGTGTGGAAGTACGAAGGATGCACTCTGGTATGAGGTGAATGATATGGAAGAGGCAGTGTCAGGTGCTGCAGATGAGATGCATTTTGATTATACGGTGGATGTGATGAACGTTATGACTGAAATCAGAAAGGCGTGGGGACTGTCTTATCCGGAAGAACGAGAAAGTTTATAATTGGAGGGATTGTTATGGAGTATAGAAGATTTAAAGATACCATCGTTGCGCGACTGGACAGAGGAGAAGAAATTCTTGCACAGGTAAAAGAAATTGCCCTAAAAGAAGAGATAAAACTGGCAAGCGTACAGGCGTTGGGGGCGATGAATAAGTTTACAGTCGGTGTGTTTAAAACAGATGAAAAAGAATATTTGGCAAATGAATTTTGCGGAAGTTTTGAAATTGTGTCCCTGACAGGAACAGTCAATACAATGAATGATGAGTTTTACTGTCATCTGCATATGAGCGCAGGTAACGACAAGGGCGAAGTCTTTGGCGGGCACTTGAATCAGGCTGTTGTAAGTGCAACTTGTGAGATGGTGATTACAGTCATTGATGGAGCGGTAGACAGATATTATGATGAACAGATCGGCCTTAATCTGTTTCGATTTTAAGTTGTTTTATTTTTACAGAGCTTAATATTGACATATCTGTAAAAATAGATATATAATGCAAACATGAGCAAATTAGATATATTTAAAGCATTAAGCAATGAAACGAGATTAAGCATTTTGAAATGGTTGAAAGAACCTGAAAAATATTTTCCGCCACAAGGACTACATATTCCGGATGGAGATGATTTTTCAAACAGTGTATGTGTTGGTTCTATTTGTGAGAAGACAAATATCTCACAATCAACTATATCGCACTATTTAGATATGTTACAACGTGCAGGGCTTTTGGAATCTAGAAGGTTCGGTAAATGGACGTATTACAGGAGGAACGAAAAAAACATTCAAGAACTTGCAGAATTTATCCGTAGTGAACTTTAAATCTCTTAGGCAGGAATATTCCTGCCTATTGCTAATGATAAAATATCTATATTTAGCGATATATAAATTTGATAAAATCACAAATTACTGAGAAGAGGTTGTGGCTTTAGAAGATGAGTGTTAAAATTTGTATTATATATAGCTTGCGACACAGGCATTCTTGAAGTAAAGACAAGAAAGTATTTAATTTCCAATGGCAGAAAAAGATAGAAAGGACGGTATCGAAGTGATAGAAAAAGCGATTATGTTTGCGACACAGGCACATGAGGGACAGGTTCGAAAAGGTACGGACAGACCGTATATTGTACATCCATTAGAGGTGGGCAGAATTGTAGCGTCTATGACAGAGGACGAGGAGATCATCAGTGCGGCAATTTTGCATGATACAATTGAAGACTGCGAAGAAATTACGGAAGAAGTGATCTGTCGGGAGTTTACAAAAAGAGTAGCAGAGTTTGTGGCGAAGGAAAGTGAAGATAAGTCTAAGACATGGATGGAGCGCAAAGGGGCGACGATTGAACATTTGAAGACAGCGTGCAGGGAAGTGCAGATGATCAGTCTTGCAGATAAGCTGTCGAATATGCGCGACATTGACCGTGATTATCCGGAATGTGGAGAAGAATTGTGGCAGAGATTTCGCATGAAAGATAAGGAAATCATCGGCTGGTATTACAAAGGTGTCAGAGATTCACTGAGGGAAGCGATGAAAGAAAATCCAGTGTACTTGGAATATTGCGAGTTGGTGGAAAAGAATTTTGGGTAACACATGTAATGAAATGATATCATTTACCTGATTTGTCACTGGTGATTTAAAACATAGAAAACCACCACTTGGAGTTGAGCGGTGGTATTTCTATGTTCATTCTTTATAGGTTAATCCCTTGTGGGTGGTTGAGTATAACACGATTGTTTAGTGTATTCAACAGAGAGTTATTCTGTCACAAAGATGAATTTTACATCTCCGTCCATACCGTCAGAGATACCGGAGAAGTTCTTATAAGATTTGGAGCTGTCTAATATTGTATTGACTTTATTGAGCAGTCCATCAATGTCACCGTCAAATACTTCGACCAATTTTTGGATTCCCTCTTCATTGAATTGAATCATACCATCATTCAGTGCGATGGCGCCGTCATCTAGTTTTTTCACGCCTTCGATCAGTGCGGCGGAACCGCTGTTTAACGTCTGGAGACCATTTACAAGTGTTCCAGCACCGGAATCCAATTGTGCGGCACCGGAGTTTAATTGTGCTGCACCATCTGAAACGCTTTTGGCACCGTTATATGCCTCAGTCATTTTTTTGTTCAAAGTGGCAGCCCCACTGCTTACTTGAGAGGAGCCACTTGCGAGTTGATTCAAGCCGTTGGCAAGACCGTTCTGTCCGCCGATTCCTTCGCAAAGTTGCGAGGTTCCGTTTTTTAAAGTGGAGACACCAGCATTCACTTGGTCGATGAGACCATTTTGACCGGTTACGGCGTTGTTAAGTTCACTGGCGCCGGAGGAAAGTTTATCGGTTCCAGCGTTGATTGCAATCGTATTCTGCGCAACTTGATCTACAACAGCGCTGGTTGTCTGTGTTCCAATAACTACGTTCTTTAACAATTCCTGAATATCTGATTTTGCACGTTCCTGTGTGCTGGCTTGTTCTTGCAACGTATTGATGCTTTCCTGAATAGATGCTTTTACATCTTCTGGGAGATCGTCACGCTCTAATAATGCAGATAAGGAAGCGATTGCGCTGTTTGCTTCATCATTTGTTGAAGAAGGTGGAAACATCTGGGCAAGTGTCTGTGCAGCAGTAGCAGTATTTTTTGCAATATCTTTCAGGCTTTGGTTACCAGTCTGTGAAGTGCCTGTATTCATCACATCATTTACCGCAGAAATACTGGCTTTTAGTCCAGGCTGTTCTGCGGTAAGCGGATTGTTAAGTCCGGCGTCTAATTGCTGCAGAGCGCCTGCAAGCGAAGAGATTCCAGGAGCTAGCTGCTCCTGCATTTTCGCAACGCCTTCATCTAACTGAACTGCGCCGGGAAGAAGTACGGCAGAAACCTGCTTAGAGGCGGAAGTAAGCCCCAGACTTACCTTGGAAGCACCGGCATTGAGTGTGTTTGTGCCGTCTTTTAATTGTGAGGTTCCATCTGTGAGGGCAGCGCTTCCATCTGCCAGAGATTTACTTCCGGATGCAAGGGAAGAAGTACCGTCTTTTAGCGTATTGCCGCCGGCGATCAATTGATCAATCCCGTCTGTCAATGTACCGGAAGAAGACAGCAGGGTGTCCAGTCCATTTCGTAATTCTCCTGAACCACTTACCAATTTGTTGGAAGAATCCTGAAGTGTCTGCATAGAATCTTCTAGTTCAGACAAACTGTCAAATCCTTCTGTATCCAATTGATTGAAAATATCGTTTGTAGCAATCGTCATTCCTTCAGAGAGTTCATAATCTGTGACATCAGCTTCCAGCTCGAAATAGTCAGGAATGTCCAGATCCAGATTTTTGACGTCCAATTTTTCTTTTAAAGAAGGAAGTCCCATTCCGATTATAATGTCCCTGTCGCCGTCGGAGAAAATTTTACCATTTGTCACCTGCAGGTTTGTCATCTTATCTGTGTCGAAAATCAGTCCAGTCACCATTAAGAACGGAACGTAATCTTCTTTGGAAATCGTTGTATTTTCATATTGGTAGCGCGCAACAAGATGACCGCTTTTCCCCTTTAGATCGTTGGCGCTGATTTTTTTGCCGTCCAAAGTATAAGTTACCTTGACTCCGACAGGAAGTGATTGGGTGGTTGTACCCTGATAGCAGATATCTTTTTTTGCTGTGTTCCAAATTAACTTATTTTTTTGCTTAGAAAATTTTTCGTTGCCCTTTACATTTTCGATATCACTTAAAGTGGAGGTATCACTGAATTTTCCGGTACTGTTAATATTTTTTAGCTGGTCAGACACAATGACAGATGTGACGTTTCCGTCTTCGTCTGTCTTTGCATATACTGTCTCAGATTTATATGGTTTTGAATCAGAAGAGACCTCTTTTTCTTTTGTGGTTTTCTTTTCTGCTGTCGTTGTCTGAGCGGTAGTTTTGGTATCTTTTGCAAGTGTCGGAGACGATACGGCACCCAAAGATCCAACAATTAAAGCGACAGCTGTTGCAATTGTTACAAGTTTTTTATAATCTCTGTTTTTCATAATTAGTTACCTCCTGATTGATTGAACGCATTCCTTTTGTCGTTGCACAGATTGGTTTATCGAAAATCATCAGTGCGGACGGAAGAATAAAGATTACGGTGAACATACTGATAATTGCACCACGTGCCATCAGGCTGCAGAGAGCGGAAATCATATCAATGTCAGAATATAGTCCGACTCCAAATGTCGCGGCAAAAAATCCAAGTGCAGATACGATAACGGAGCTGATGGAAGTTGAAAGCGCGATATAAACAGCCTCTTTTTTTGGTTTTCCTTTGCAGCGCTCTTTTTTATACCGTGTTGTCATCAAGATTGCGTAATCGACAGTTGCACCGAGCTGAATCGTACCGATTACGATAGATGCAATAAACGGCATCTTCACTCCGGTATAGTATGGAATTCCCAAGTTGATAAAGATTGCAAATTCAATGACAGATACAAGAATCAGTGGCAGTGAGCCGGATTTGAATACAAATGCAATGATAATGAAAATTGCAATGATCGAAATGGCACTGACTACTTTAAAGTCTTTGTCGGTGATTGTAATCAGATCTTTTGTACACGGTGCTTCGCCGATTAACATTGCGGATTTGTCATGGCTTTTTATGATTTTATTTAATTCGGTACATTGCTTGTTTACTTCGTCAGTTGCAGCTTTATATTCAGACTGTACTAAAATCAATTGCCAGTCTCCTTGTTTTAATGTCTCTGTCAATTCGCCCGGAATCATATCGCGCGGGATGGAAGAACCGAGAAGACTATCAAGTCCAAGCGCAAATTTGACACCTTTTACATCAGACATCTCCTGAAGCATTTCCTTTGCCTCTTTGGAAGACAGATCAGCGTCTGCCAAAACCATATGTGTCGCATTCATGTCAAAGGTATTGCTCAGCTTTTCGTTTGCCTTTATGCTGTCCAGGTATTTTGGAAGGGTAGCATCTAAGTTATAATACACATCGGCTTTCGTGTATCCCCAGACTGCAGGACCTAATACTAACAGGAAGACAACGGCAAATACTTTGTAATGATCCGTGACAAAGTGTGTCAGTTTTTCCATCTTAGGAATGAGGGAGCGGTGTGAAGTTTTTTCAATCCATTTATCAAAAACCAAAATAAAAGAAGGAAGAATAGTCACACAGCTGAGGACACCGAAGACAACACCTTTTGCCATGACGATGCCAAGATCCATTCCAAGCGTGAAGCTCATGAAGCAAAGTGCGATAAATCCTGCTACAGTAGTGACAGAGCTTCCCAAAACGGAAGAAAAAGTGTTGGAGATGGCATGTGCCATCGCACGGTCTTTGTCGTTTGGAAAACGTTCCTGATTTTCCTGATAACTGTGCCACAGAAAAATCGAGTAGTCCATTGTAACTCCGAGTTGAAGGACAGCACTTAGCGCTTTTGTAATATAGGAAATTTCTCCAAGAAAATAATTGGTTCCCATATTATATACGATCGCCATTCCGATACTGAGCATAAAGAATACCGGAAGAATCCAGCAATTTGTACAGAGGGCAAGAACAATGGATGTAAGTATCACGGCGATCAGCACGTACATAGAAGTCTCTTTTTCGGAGAGTGCCTTGATATCCGTTACGACTGCTGACATACTGCTAAGATAACATTGCTTATTTGTGATGCTTCGAATCTCTGTGATGGCATCCATTGTGTTATCAGCAGAAGTTGTGTCGTCGAAGAAGATAGCCATCAGTGTGGAATAATCTTTTTGAAAAATGTCTTTGATTTTGTCTGGAAGAGAATCAATCGGAACGGACAGGTCAGAGATCGAATCGTACCAGATGACATCGGCAACACCGTCTACAGCTTCAATTTTCTTTTTTACATCGGTCACTTCTTTGGTTGTCATACCTTCGACTACTTCCATTGCGAAGGCGCCTTTCCCAAAATCATCCATCAGAATCTCCTGACCTTTCATGGTATCAATATTATCCGGAAGATAATACAGGATATCGTAGTTGACTCTGGTGTTGAAGTATCCGAAAGCAGAAGGGATTAAAAGCAAAAAACCGATAATTAGAATGGCAATTCGGTGCTTTGCAATCTTTTTTCCTACTTTCACCATAAAAATTCCTCCTTTTCAAATATGACTAACAGTCATTTTTAACTATCTAAGAGTATAACCTAAAAATGACTACAAGTCAATAATTTGGAAGTGAAAAGTTGACTTTTGGTCATTTGGAAATTATAATAGGGAAAGAAAATGGACAAAGCGAGGAAAAATACATGGGAAAAGTAGATGAAAACAAACAGCAGAAAGAAGATGCGCTTTTTAGAAGCGCGTATAATTTGTTTATGTCAAAAGGAATTTCCAAGACGTCGATACATGATATTGTTCAGGATGCAGGAGTTGCCAAAGGTACGTTTTATCTTTATTTTAAGGACAAGTTTGAAATTCGAGACAGACTGATTGCAAGGACTGCAGAGAAACTTTTTAAGGCAGCAAATACAGAACTGAAAAAAGTGAATGTTCCGAAATTTGAAGATAAAATTATTTTTATTGTGGATTATGTATTAGAGCAGATGAAAAAGAATAAGGCAGTTCTACGGTTTGTCTCGAAGAATCTGAGTTGGGGAGTTTTCAGGGCAGCTATTGAACAAAAGGAAGAAGCGACAGGAGTAAAAAACCTGTTGGAGGAGTTGTTGGCGGAATGTCCGGATGTGCATATTGAAGCGCCGGATACGATGTTGTTTCTCATTATTGAATTGGCAAGTTCTGCCTCGTACAGCACGATATTGGACAATGATCCCGTAAGCTATGAGGAATTAAAACCATATTTAAATGCCAGCATCCGGGCAATCATAAAAAGTCATATGTCCACAATACAGAGACAATAGTAGGAAGAAAATTTAATTTAAAGAAAGAATATCCTGTGGTTGTATTCCGTGGAAAGACATGTTAAAATGAGACGGTGAGGTTGATGTGAAAATGAAAAAAAAGATTCTTATGATTGGTACAGGTGGAACAATCGCTTCAAAACAAACGGAACACGGGCTTGCACCGGGACTGTCGTCGGAGGATATTTTATCCTATATTCCGCAGGTTGAAAGTGTCTGTGATGTGGATACATTGCAGGTGTGTAATATTGACAGTACAAATGTTACTCCAATGCATTGGAGACTTCTTGCAGAGACGATCGAAAAGAATTATGCGCAGTATGACGGATTTGTTATTTGCCATGGAACAGACACACTGGCATATACAGCGGCGGCATTATCCTATATGATTCAAAATTCTTCAAAACCGATTGTCATTACCGGGGCGCAAAAGCCGATTAATATGGATGTGACAGATGCAAAGACGAATCTGCTTGACAGTTTTATTTATGCGGCAGATGAAGATTCACAGGATGTGACAATTGTATTTGACGGAAAAGTGATTGTGGGAACAAGAGCAAAAAAGGAGCGGGCGAAAAGTTACAATGCGTTTTCAAGCATTAATTTTCCGTATCCTGCTGTGATTCAGGATCAGCGCGTGATCCGCTATATTCCTTCTATTCCGCATGAGAAAGACGTAATGTTTTATTATGATATGAAGGAAAGCATTTATGTATTGAAATTGATTCCGGGAATGAAAGCAGATATTTTGACGTACATTTTTGAAAATTATGATGCGATTGTAATTGAGAGCTTTGGCGTAGGAGGTCTTCCTGAGACAATTGTGGAGACGTTCTACAAAGAGATGAGCAGTTGGATTGAACGAGGGAAGATCGTGGTTATGACAACACAGGTGGCAAATGAGGGAAGTAATATGACAGTCTACGAAGTTGGGAAAAAAGTAAAACAGGACTTTAATTTGCTTGAAGCATATGATATGACTTTGGAGGCGACGATTACTAAATTGATGTGGCTGATGGGGCTTCCGAAGATGAAGTATAAAGAGTTTAAGAACAGATTTTATACGATGGTGAACCATGACATTCTTTTTACAAAAAAATAGAGGGGATTCGAAAAATTTATGGAACGGACAAAGAAGATAAAGGAATATGTAATTATTACGTTGGGAACATTGATTGTCTCGATGGCAGTTTATTTTTTCCTGCTGCCAAGTAATGTAGTTGTGGGAAGCTTGTCGGGACTTGTGATGGTACTGGCGACGTTTATACCACTTAAAATTTCGGTTATGACATTTATTTTAAATGCGGTTCTTCTTGTAGTAGGCTTTCTGTTTATCGGAAAGGAATTCGGAGCAAAGACCGTATACACATCGCTTTTAATGCCGATATTTTTGTATGTGTTTGAGTTGATTTTTCCGAACAACAAGTCGCTGACAAATGATGTGGTGCTTGACACGATCTGTTATATTCTTGTCGTGAGCGTTGGACTTGCTCTTTTGTTCAATGCGAATGCATCTTCCGGAGGATTGGACATCGTGGCGAAACTTTTGAACAAATATCTGCATATTGAGATTGGAAAAGCGATGACGCTTGCGGGAATGTGTACGGCGATCAGTTCTATTTTCGTGTATGATACGAAGACATTGGTGCTGAGTATTTTGGGAACTTATGCAAATGGAATTGTTCTGGACCATTTTATTGATGGATTTAACAGAAGAAAACGAATCTGTATTCTTACAGAACAGTATAAAGAATTACAAAATTTTATTGTCCACGAATTACACCGTGGTGTGACATTGTATCCGGCAATTGGTGGATATAATAATGAAGAAAAGATAGAATTGGTGACGATTCTTACAAGAAATGAATATGCGGAAGTATTGAATTATCTACATTCGGTTGATGAGAATGCATTTGTCACTGTCTCAACAGTAAATGAAGTGATTGGACAGTGGAATGTGAAACAGAAGATGCGGGGCATTTAGCGTAACAGGAGGACAAGATGAGAGATTACAAATATATTTTGTTTGATTTGGACGGAACATTAACAGACCCGAAAGAAGGAATCACGAAGTCGGTTGCATATGCATTGAAACATTTTGGGATCGATGTGGAAGATTTGGACACATTATGCAAGTTCATTGGACCACCGCTCAAGGATTCTTTTATGCAATATTATGGACTGAGTGAGGATGATGCACACCTTGCGGTGGAAAAATACAGGGAATATTTTGAACCGTGTGGAATGTTTCAAAACAAAGTGTATGACGGGGTGGAAAATCTGTTAAAGGAACTGAAAACAAGTGGAAAAGAGATTGTTCTTGCGACCTCAAAGCCGGGAGTCTATGCACAGAAAATATTGGAGCATTTTCATTTGGATTCTTACTTTTCTTATGTGGCAGGAAGTGAGCTGGATGGACGAAGAGTGAAAAAAGGCGATGTGATCGCATATGCATTAGAGAAGATGAATATAAAAGAATATTCACAGGCTGTCATGATCGGAGATCGGGAGCATGATATTATCGGAGCGAAAGAGCATGGACTTTCCTGCATCGGTGTACTTTACGGATATGGAAGCAGAGAAGAATTTGAACGGTATGGTGCAGATTGCATTGTGGAGACGGTGAGTGAGTTGAGGGAAGAACTGTAATCTTAAAAATGTATGAAGAATTTTGGAACAGCTTGACAAATGGTTGTTTCGAGGATAATATATTCAGTAGTTTCTAAAGCAAAAGGTAATGAGAAAGAGGAGTACACATAAGTCGCTTGAAAGAGAGAACCGCTCTTAGGCTGAAAGGTGGTTTCAAGATAGAAATGTAGAAGGTAGCTTTCGAACCGGATTTCTGAACTGTGTATAATTATATAATAAGGTCAAAGTAGGAAGTCACGGGGTGGTTCACGTTAAAGAACCGACGAGATATATATGAAAGATTTCGTATATAACAAAGGTGGTACCGCGATTATTCGCCCTTTACATTTTCATGATGTAAAGGGCTTTTTATTACGAATAATACGAATCATGAGAGGGATTTACAAGGAGGAAGTAATGAGTAAAAATTTAGAGAAAACATATAATCCAAAGGAGATTGAGACGAAACTTTATGAAAGATGGTGTGAGAATAAATATTTTCACGCAGAAGTAGATAGAAGCAAGAAACCATTTACAATTGTTATGCCGCCACCGAATATTACGGGTAAGCTGCATATGGGACACGCACTTGACAATACATTACAGGATATTTTAATTCGTTATAAGAGAATGCAGGGGTACAATGCACTTTGGATTCCGGGAACAGACCATGCGGCAATCTCAACAGAAGTAAAGGTTACAAACCAGTTAAAAGAAGAAGGAATTGACAAAAAAGAGCTGGGACGTGAAGGATTTTTAAAGAGAACCTGGGAATGGAAAGAAGAGTACGGCGGAACAATCACACAGCAGCTTAAGAAACTGGGAACATCTTGTGATTGGGACAGAGAGCGTTTCACAATGGATGAGGGATGCTCCAAAGCAGTAGAAGAAGTGTTCATCAAGTTGTATGAAGAAGGATATATTTACAAAGGTTCCAGAATTATCAACTGGTGTCCGGTATGTAAAACTTCCCTTTCTGATGCGGAAGTAGAGCATGAGGAACAGGCAGGACATTTCTGGCATATCAAATACCCAATCGTAGGAACAGACCGTTTCCTTGAGATTGCGACAACACGTCCGGAGACAATGCTTGGAGATACTGCAATCGCAGTTCACCCGGATGATGACAGATATAAAGATATTGTTGGAAAGAACGTATTACTTCCATTGGTAAATAAAGAGATTCCGATTGTGGCAGACTACTATGTAGACAAAGAATTTGGAACAGGTGCGGTGAAGATTACACCAGCGCATGACCCGAATGACTTTGAAGTTGGAAAACGTCACAACTTGCCGGAGATCAATATCATGAACGATGATGCGACAATCAATGAACATGGTGGAAAATATGCAGGCATGGATCGCTATGAGGCAAGAAAAGCAATCGTGGCAGATTTGGAAGAGCAGGGATACCTTGTGAAAATCGAAGACCACACACACAATGTAGGAACACATGACAGATGTCACACAACAGTGGAACCGTTGATTAAACAACAATGGTTTGTGAAGATGGAAGAACTTGCAAAACCGGCGATCAATGCGTTAAAGGCTGGAGAATTAAAATTTGTTCCTGAACGTTTTGACAAGATTTATCTGCACTGGCTGGAAAATATCCGTGACTGGTGTATTTCAAGACAGATTTGGTGGGGACACAGAATTCCTGCTTACTATTGTGACGAGTGCGGGGAATTTGTAGTGGCAAGAGAGATGCCGGAAGTATGTCCGCACTGTGGATGTACACATTTTACACAGGATGAAGATACACTTGATACATGGTTCAGTTCAGCGCTCTGGCCGTTCTCAACACTTGGCTGGCCGGACAGCACAGAGGAATTGGATTACTTCTATCCGACAGATGTGCTTGTGACAGGATATGATATCATTTTCTTCTGGGTAATCCGTATGGTATTCTCAGCGTTTGCACACACAGGAAAATCACCGTTCCACACAGTATTCATTCACGGACTTGTGCGTGATTCACAGGGACGTAAGATGAGTAAATCACTTGGAAACGGAATTGATCCGTTGGAAGTGATCGAACAATACGGTGCAGATGCGCTTCGTATGACGCTTGTGACAGGAAATGCGCCGGGAAATGATATGCGTTTCTATGATGAGCGAGTTGAGGCAAACAGAAACTTTGCGAACAAAGTATGGAATGCATCTCGTTTTATCTTGATGAACATGGAAGATAAGACAATTACAACACCGGATCTGGGTGAGTTGACACCGACAGATAAGTGGATTCTTTCAAAAGTGAATACACTTGCAAAAGACGTGACAGAGAATATGGATAAGTTTGAGCTTGGAATCGCACTTCAGAAAGTATATGACTTTATCTGGGATGAGTTCTGTGACTGGTATATTGAGCTTGCAAAATATCGTATGTATCATGCAGATGAAGATGCAAAAGCTGCAAATGCGACATTATGGACCTTGAAAACAGTATTGGCAAACGGCTTGAAATTGTTACATCCGTTTATGCCGTTTGTGTCTGAGGAAATCTACAGTGCATTAGTGCCGGAAGAAGAGTCTTTGATGATGTCAACATGGCCACAATATAAAGAAGAGTGGAATTTTGCGGCAGAAGAGAATGTGGTAGAACACATGAAAGAAGTAATTCGTGGTGTGCGTAACGTGCGCGCAGAGATGAATGTTGCACCTAGCCGTAAAGCAAAAGCATTTATTGTATGCGAGAATGAGACATTGAGAAATGGTTTGGAAGAAATCAAAATCTCTTCTGCTCCTTTAATGAATGCAAGTGAGATTGTGATTCAGTCAGACAAGGAAGGCGTTGCTGAAGATGCAGTTTCCGTTGTTGTGACAGATGCAGTTGTATATCTTCCGTTGGCAGAACTGGTAGATTTTGAACAGGAAATTGAACGTCTGAAAAAGGAAGAAGCAAAATTAGAGAAAGAACTTGCTCGTGTAAACGGAATGCTTGGCAATGAAAAATTCATCAGCAAAGCGCCGGAAGCTAAGATTAATGAAGAAAAGGCAAAATTAGAAAAATATACACAAATGATGGAACAGGTAAAAGAAAGACTTGCAGGACTTCAAAAATAAGTCCTGCGAAAGTCAGGAAATATAGGTGAGGTTAGAGTATGAAACGAATCCACATCAGGAAACCAGATATAAAGGGGAAATTTCAAAAACTAAGACATTTAAAAAAGGAAGATATCAAAGAATATTGGCATAAAAAGAAACTTCGAAGAGAAGCAATTTTGGAAAAGAGAAGAAACAGTGCTTTTGCAAAAAAAATGCAGCCTGTCTACAAAATCATGAACCGATTTTCACTTTTGCTGCATGTGTTGTACGCGTGTCTGATCAACCTTGTGATTGAATCAATTTCAAGACACTCATTTTTTGCCGCATGGGATTATATGGTCGGTTCGCCTTGGACATTTTTGTTTAATACGTACTTGATATTTATTACATTTTTACTCGTATATTTGGTGAGAAGACGTGTTTTTGTGCGTATATTGATTACCGCTTTCTGGATGATACTTGGTATTACAAATGGCTATATGCTGATGGTGAGGGTAACACCATTCAATGCACAGGATTTAAAGGTTGCAGGCGATGCGGTGACATTGTTTGATAAATATTTTTCCGGATTTGAGGGCATGATGCTGGCTGTAGGAATCATTGCAGTTGTTGTGTGGCTCATATCCATGTGGAGAAGAGGCGGACAATACCAGGGAAAGATGCATCGTATTATTGCGCTGATCGGAATTGTGTTCTGCTTTGGAATTACCGGATTGATCACAAATCTGGCAATCAATAAGCGTGTAGTCTCAAATTATTTTGGGAATATCGCATTTGCGTATGAGGATTATGGATTTCCGTATTGCTTTAGTGCAAGTGTGTTTAATACAGGAATTTCTCAGCCGAATAATTACAGTAAAGAGACAATTGAACAGATCAGTAATGACGGGAAGATTACAGAGGCAACAACAGGCAGAAAAGAGATGCCGAATATTATTTTTATTCAGCTGGAATCTTTCTTTGACCCAAGTGAAGTGGAGTTTTTCACAACATCAGAAGACCCAATTCCGAATTTCAGAAAGTTGATGCAAAATTATTCCACAGGGTATTTCAAAGTGCCTTCTGTCGGTGCGGGAACCGCCAATACAGAGTTTGAAGTGCTGACCGGAATGAACCTTCGTTATTTCGGACCTGGAGAATATCCATATAAAACGGTCTTGAAATATCAGACGGCAGAGAGTGCGGCAACCGCGCTTGAAAATTTTGGATACGGCACACACGCATTACACAACAATGGTGGAAATTTTTATAGCCGTGCAGATGTGTTTAACAATATTGGATTTGACACGTACACAAGTAAAGAGTTCATGAATATTTTACAGGTGACAGAAAATGGATGGGCAAAAGATGATATTTTGACACAGCATATTTTAAATGCGATGGATTCCACAGAGCAGCAGGATTTTGTGTTTGGCATCACAGTGCAGGGACACGGTGATTATCCGGAAGAAAAAGTGCTGGAGAACCCGAGAATCACAGTCAGTGGAATTGAGGATGAAGGTCGTACAAATGCGTGGGAATACTATGTGAATCAGCTGTATGAGACTGACCAGTTTATTGGGGAACTTTTACAGAAATTAAAAGAAAGAGGAGAGCCGACAGTGCTTGTACTGTACGGGGATCACCTTCCTACAATGGGATTGGAAGCAAAAGATCTGAAGAGCCGTTATCTGTACAATACCAACTATGTAATCTGGGACAATACCGGACTGCAAAAAGAAGACCGCAATATTCCGTCTTATCAGATTATGGCAGATGTATTTGACAGATTGGATATTCATGCGGGAACGATTTTTAACTATCATCAGACAAGACGTCAGACAAAACACTATTTGTCAGACCTGGAATTGCTGCAGTATGATATTTTATATGGAGAGCAGTACGTATATGGCGGAAAAGAAAACAATCCGATAAAAGAAGGACATATGCAGATGGGTGTGCTTGATGTGACGTTGAGCGAACTGATTGCACAGATGGATGGAAGTTACAGCCTGTACGGAGAGAACTTTACGAAGTCAAGTAAAGTTTATGTCAATGGTGAAAAACAAAAGACGACATTTTTAAATAATACGAGAATCGATATTTTGGATACTGAGATAAAAGAGGGCGATACGATTGAAGTCAGTCAGGTCGGCTCGAGCAATCGAATTTTCAGGACATCGAAACAGTATATTTATCAAGGTGGAAAACTGGTGGAGGCACCGGATACGACCGTTGATCAGACGGAGGGTACAACAACAGAGAATACAGAACAATAGATAGAAAATACACAAGAAAATGATGGTGAGATAAGTGGATTATAGAGAAGCGATTGCGTATATTTTAGAGATACCGAAATTTACAAAGAAAAACAGTTTGGAACACACAAAAGATTTTTTGAGGATTCTTGGTAACCCGGAGAAAGGGAAAAAGATCATTCATGTTGCTGGGACAAATGGAAAAGGATCGGTATGTGCATATATGCAGTCGCTTCTTTTGACTGAAAAAAAGACTGTCGGATTTTTTACATCTCCGCATCTTGTGAAGATGAATGAGCGGATTCGTATCGATGGAGAAGAAATCAGCGATGAGATATTTTTAAGTACATTTGATATTGTGTTTGCAGCTGTGCAGAAAATGAAAGCCGATGGAAAACCACATCCGACTTTTTTCGAGTTTTTATTCGCGATGGCGATGACTGCATTTGCAGACAGTGGGGTGGAGTACATTATACTGGAAACAGGACTCGGCGGAAGGCTGGATGCGACAAATGCAATTGATGTTCCGTTTTTGACGATCATCACATCGATCAGTTTGGACCATACAGAAATATTGGGAGAGACGATCGAGGAGATCGCGGCAGAGAAGGCCGGGATTTTAAAGCGTGATGTTCCGATAATTTATATAGGAAAAGAAGAAAAGAGTGCAAAAGTGATTCGAGAGTTTGCAGAAAAGGTCGGAGCGCCTTGTAGAGAAATCTCGAAAAATGCGTACGAAATTCAGGAAATCACGAGTAAAGATATTGCATTTTCAATTACAAATGCGTATTATGAGAATAGTATTTGGAAACTTGGTACAAAAGCACTTTATCAGGTGGAAAATGCAATGCTCGCATTGGAAGCAATGCGGTATCTTGTAAAAGAAGAAAAGCATTTGAACCGGTGGAAAGAGGCTCTTTACAAGACTCACTGGGAGGGGAGGATGGAGGAGATCCTGCCTGGGGTCATCTTAGATGGAGCGCATAACCCTGGTGCAGTCGAAGTATTTGTGGAGAGTGTGAACGCACAACAGGAAAATAATTTTGAAAAAATTATTTTGTTCTCAGCGGTAAAAGAAAAAGAATATGAAACGATGATACGAATGCTTTGTGAAACAATAGATGCCAAAGAGTATATTTTGACTCAGATTGAGAATGAACGCGGGGTGAGCACAGAGGAGCTTGCCGGTGTTTTTCGGAAATATACAGATAAAAAGATTATAGAAGAGGAGAATCTCGAAAAGGCGTTTTGCATGGCGCTGAAAGAAAAAGGGGAGAATGACAGGGTGTATTGCCTTGGGTCATTGTATCTGGTCGGGATGCTCAAAGAATTAATAGTGGGAGGAAAAAAGCATGCTTAATTTTGAAGAAGAACTAAAAAAATTCAAACCAAGTCTGGAAGTGGAAGATATCGAGGAGGCAGTCTATCAGGAAGATATGACAGATATGACAGATATTTTACGTGAAATGATGAAACAGAATAAGTAGAGGATAAGGGTGAAATTCAGTGGAGTATACAAAAAAGTTTCTATATCAATCAAATCAGTGGTATAATGATGGACTTCGCAGGGCAAATATAAGAGATTTATCCGGAGCGATTACATCTTTGAAGAAAAGTTTGCAATTTAACAGAGATAATATTGCAGCACGAAATCTTTTGGGACTTGTGTATTTTGGGCAGGGAGAAGTTGCCGAAGCACTTGTAGAATGGATTATCAGCAAGAATATTAAATCTCATGAGAATATCGCGGACTATTATATCAAAAAGGTTCAGGAGACACCGAGTGAGTTAGAAGTAATGAACCAGGCGATCAAGAAGTATAACCAGTGTCTTACATATTGTCAGCAGGATGGAGAGGATCTTGCGGTGATTCAACTGAAAAAGGTAGTTGCATCGCATCCGACATTTTTAAAAGCGTACCAGCTTCTTGCGCTTTTGTATCTGAAGACAGAACAGTACGCAAAAGCAAGACAAGTTCTGAGAAGAGCACATAAATTAGATGCTACAAACGAGATTACAATCCGGTATATGCATGAGCTTACAAAGCTGCACAATAAGAAAACGGCGAAGGCGAAAGAGGAAAAAGATCAGACAGTCACATACAATCTAGGAAATGAAACGATTATACAGCCGGTGTCGGCATCTTTAAAAGATAATGCAGCTACAATTACGATTATGAATATTGTGATTGGAATTTTGATGGGAGCGGCGATTGTATGGTTTCTGATTGTTCCCGCAATCAATCACAGCAAATCGACGAAGACGAATAAAGATGTGGTTGCATACAGTGATCAGATTGCAGCTAAAGAAAGTGAGATCAGTGCACTACAAAAACAGGTGGAAGATTATCAGGCAAAAGAAAAAGAACTGGAAGCCGAAAAACAGAAAGCGGCCAATACACAGAGCAGTTACGAGGCATTGATCGATGTGATCGATCATTATAATCAGAATAATTACAGTACGACAAATTTGATCGATGAGCTGCTTGCACTTTCCACGGATTCGTTAGGAGAAGTCGGAAAAGCACAGTATGATGAGATGACAAGTGAAATATTCCCGAAACAATGTGATAAACTTTACCGTTCCGCAAGACAGAGTTATCGAGTGGAAAATTATGGAACAGCGATTGAATCGCTGGAAAAAGTTATGAAGATGAATGAATCCTATGAAGACGGAAAGGCGCTCTTGCTGCTTGCAGATTCCTATGCGGGAAATGGAGATACGGAAAAAGCGACAGAGAAATATAACCGTGTGATTGAATTATTCCCGGACAGCGACGTTGCACAAAAGGCGACAGAAGCATTGAACGGAACGAATGATGATGGTGATAACAATAGCCAGCAATAGAGATACAAAAGAGAAAGGATATGTAACAAATTTGGTTACATATCCTTTTTGTGTAAAAAAAGGACAGATGTGACTTTTAAAACAGGAGGGAAAGAAATATGAAGTATCAGGTGGAAGAAAATTGTCTTACAATTTTTCTGCCGGGTGAGTTGGATCATCATAATGCAGAAGAGATTCGAAAGGGATCGGATAAACTGATCGAAGAAAATCACATTAAGTGTGTCATTTTTGATTTTCAGGAGACAAATTTCATGGACAGTTCAGGAATAGGAGTGATTATGGGAAGATACAAACTAGTGTATCTGCTGGGGGGAGAAGTATGGGCAGTCCATGCAAATGAAAGAATGAAAAAGATTTTAACGATGTCCGGCGTGACAAAAATAATTCAGATGTATGAGGAGGAGACGATATGAGAAATACAAATGAAATGGAGCTGATTTTTGACAGTCTGTCTGCGAATGAGGGATTTGCAAGAGTTGCAGTTGCAGCATTTATGACTCAGTTAAATCCGACGGTGGAAGAAGTGGCTGATGTGAAGACCGCAATTTCTGAGGCGGTTACAAATGCAGTGATTCACGGATACGAAAATGAGATACATAAGATTTTTATACGATGCAATATCAAAGAGGAGACCATTTATATAGAAGTGGAGGATCACGGAAAAGGAATTGAGGATGTAAAAAAAGCGATGGAGCCGCTATTTACAACAAAGCCTGAAATGGATCGGTCGGGAATGGGATTTTCGTTTATGGAAGCTTTTATGGATCATATTTGTGTGGAATCGGTGCAAGGAGAAGGAACTACGGTAAAAATGCAAAAAACAATCGGAAAAGGAAGGAAATTATGGACCACACAATCGCTTTGATCAGACAATCACACGATGGGGATGAAAAAGCGAGAGAACAATTAGTGGAGGAAAATATCGGTCTGATCTGGTGTATTGTAAAACGATTTTATGGAAGAGGTGCAGAGCCGGAGGACTTGTTCCAAATTGGAAGTATTGGTCTTCTGAAAGCAATTGATAAATTTGATATGACGTATGATGTCAAGTTTTCAACCTATGCGGTGCCGATGATATCCGGAGAGATTAAGCGCTTTTTGCGGGATGACGGAATGATCAAGGTGAGCAGATCTTTGAAAGAACTTTCATACAAAGCATATTTTGCAAAAGAAAAGCTACAGGAAAAGCTTGGAAGAGATCCAACTTTGGAAGAACTGGCAGAAACTATGGAAGTAGAAAAAGAAGAGCTTGTCATGGCGATGGAGTCGAGTGGTGAAGTGGAATCACTCCATAAACCGATTTACCAGAAAGATGGAAATGAAATTCAACTGATGGATAAATTAGAGGAGACAGGGGCACAGGAAGAAAAGGTGCTTAATCAGATGCTGCTTGCGCAGCTTTTGGAGGGGCTTGAAAAAGAAGAGCGCCAGTTGATCTATTTGCGCTATTTTGCAAATCAGACACAGTCGCAGGTGGGAAAGACACTTGGAATTTCTCAGGTTCAGGTGTCGAGACTGGAAAAAAAGATTTTGAAAAATTTGAGGCAGAAGGTTTAAATCGACCGAGTTCGTAATAGAAAAAGTGCGAACTCGGTTTTTTGCATAGTTTTGAGAAAAAATGACATAATAAAGTGCATATGAAGGGAAGGTGAAAATAATGGAAAAGGCAAGAAAGAGAATTCGCATCTGTTTGACATGTATTGTTCTTGCGGCGATTGGAATCGGACTGTTCTATTATTATTATGAAATAAAAGGAAATGGAACGGCAAATACAGGAACTTTGATTTCAAATGTTGAGATGGGGATAAAAAAATTATGGCAGTGACGAAGGATACCGTTTATATCAAGAGTGAACAGAATGTAGAAGTAAAAAAAAGAGAAGTGAGACTCGGGGACATTTTATCCTTGGAATGTACGAATGAAAAGATTGCTGCTAGAATCAAAACGATTCTGCTGTTAAAAATTCCAGATACCGGAAAGCACCGATATGTAGTATCTATCCTGAAGATTATAGAGTGTATTCACAGAGAATATCCAAATCTGGATATTCAAAATTTGGGAGTACCCGATATTATCGTTACGTATGAGGAACAGAAGGTGACAAATCCAATTGGGCATTTCTTAAAGATTGTTGGGGTTGTGGCGGTCACATTTATCGGCGCCGGATTTTCCATTATGGCGTTCAATAACGATGTGGATGTTTCACGACTGTTTGCGCAGATTTATGAGTTTTTTATGGGAAAGCCAAAAGAAGGGTTCAGCGTGTTGGAATTGACGTATTGTGTGGGGCTGATTGTCGGAATTTTAGCATTTTTCAATCATTTCGGAGGGAAGAAATTTACGGTCGATCCGACTCCGATGGAGGTGGAAATGCGATTGTACGAGAATGATATCCAGACAACGTTGATTGAAAATTATTCCAGAAAGGAGCAGGAGATGGATGTGGGCAAGACAAGTCATTCTCGCAGTCATCGGACTTAGCTCTGGAATTGCGGTGGCAGGAGGACTATTTTCGTTTATCATTGGTCTGGGAGTGGTGTCTGATTTTGCAGACAGGACGCACACAGGTGCAAATGTTATTTTATACGAAGAAATGATTGCGCTTGGAGGAATATTAGGAAATATTATGTATGTTTACCAAATTTGTATTCCAGGTGTACAGTTTCTGATTGGTCCGGTTGGATTTTGTGCCGGCATTTTTGTAGGGTGCTGGTCCATGGCACTGGCAGAAATTTTAAATATTTTTCCTATTTTTATCCGGCGCGTTAAATTGTTGAGAGGAGTGCCGTATATCATTTTAAGCATGGCCATCGGGAAGGGAATCGGAGCATTGCTGTTTTTCCTGAAAGGATGGTAGGAAAGGACAAAAAATGAAAAAAATGAGTAAACAGGCGTATGCAGCCTATGTGAAAGAAAAAACACCGGTACACAATGTTTATGTCAATATGGCGAAGGCGTTTGTGACGGGAGGGACTATCTGTCTGCTTGGGCAGGTGATTCTGAATTATTGTAAAAATACAGGAATGAAAGAAGAAATAGCAGGTTCATGGACATCGTTAGTATTGGTGCTCATCAGTGTATTGCTGACCGGCTTTAATATCTATCCAAGTATTGCAAAGTGGGGTGGTGCAGGAGCGCTTGTCCCAATCACGGGATTTGCCAATTCTGTGGCAGCACCGGCGATTGAATATAAGAAAGAAGGACAGGTATTTGGAATCGGATGTAAGATTTTTACGATAGCAGGTCCTGTTATCTTATATGGGATACTGACTTCCTGGGTACTTGGATTGATTTACTATTTCTTAATGAAAGTGGGGATTGTACTATGATGACGAAAGGAAGCCAAAGTATAGCATTTCAGGAAGCACCATATATTATCAGCAGTGGTTCTGTTGTGGGAAAGAAAGAAGGGGAAGGCCCTTTAGGGAAATTGTTTGATATGGTGGAGATGGAAAATCTGTTTGGAGAAGATACCTGGGAGGCAGCAGAGAGTACGATGCAGAAAGAGGCCTGTCTTTTGGCGGTTGGAAAAGCAGATATTGCGTTGGAGAAAGTCAGATATCTCTTTGGAGGAGATTTACTGCGTCAGGGAATTGCTACATCCATGGGAGTGGAGGCGCTTCAGATTCCGATGTTCGGACTTTATGGAGCCTGTTCTACATCAGGAGAGGCAATCGCATTGGGAGCGATGAGCGTGGCAGCGGGATATGGCGAGTATATGCTGGCTGTGACATCAAGTCATTTTGGAAGTGCAGAAAAAGAATTTCGTTTTCCGCTTGGGTATGCAAGTCAAAGACCGTTGTCAGCACACTGGACAGTGACAGGGAGTGGGGCATTTCTAATTGGAAGGCAGAAAAGTCATGTGAGGGTAGCTGGTGTGACAGTTGGTAAGATTGTAGACTTTGGATTGAAGGATTCTCAGAATATGGGTGCATGTATGGCGCCTGCAGCCTGTGATACGATTATACAGAACCTTCAGGATTTTGGAAGACAGGAGAGCGACTATGACCGCATTATTACAGGAGACCTTGGATATGTGGGACAAAGCATTCTTTTTGATCTGATAAGAAAGCAGGGGAAAGATATCAAATACAATCATGCAGACTGTGGGATGATGATTTTTGATCAGAAGACACAGGACACACATGCAGGAGGAAGTGGGTGCGGCTGTGCGGCGGTTACGCTTTCTGCGTATATTCTTCCAAAGCTTGCAAGCGGGGAATGGAAGAGAGTGTTATTTGTACCAACCGGGGCCTTGATGTCTACAGTTAGTTTTAATGAGGGAGAGAGCGTTCCTGGAATCGCGCATGGGATTGTGTTAGAACATTGTTAAAAAGGAGAAGGATATGGAGTATGTAAATGCATTTTGGATAGGAGGGCTTATCTGTGCCTTGATTCAGATTCTCCTGGATCGGACAAAAATGATGCCTGGACGAGTGATGGTGCTGCTTGTGTGCGGCGGTGCTGTATTGGGATTCTTAAATATTTATGAGCCGTTTTTAAAATTTGCAGGGGCAGGTGCGAGTGTTCCGTTGCTTGGATTTGGCAATTTGTTATTTAAGGGTGTGAAAGAGGCAATCGGGAAAGAAGGATTTATCGGTATATTTATGGGAGGATTTACGGCAAGTGCAGTTGGAATTTCTGCGGCACTTATTTTTGGTTACCTCGCTTCGCTCATTTTCGACCCGAAAATGAAGAAATAGTTAAAAGAATGTCAAAAAAATGTAAAATTTTGTTGTTTTCTTCCGTAGATAATGTTATGGTAAAAATAGTGAGTTTATTGAGAGGATTTGAAGGAGGAAACCTATGAATTACACTAGCATTATTATCCCTTTCCTTGGTGGGCTTGGGATGTTTATCTATGGAATGCAGATTATGGCTCAAGGCTTGGAGAATGCGGCTGGGAATAAGATGAAATCGCTTCTTGAAGCATTGACAAAAAATAAGTTATTAGGAGTACTATTGGGAGCATTTATTACTGCTGTGATTCAAAGTTCGTCGGCGACGACTGTCATGGTGGTAGGTTTTGTGAATGCAGGAATTATGAACCTGACACAGGCAATGGGTGTTATCATGGGTGCGAATATCGGGACAACGGTAACAGGATGGCTTGTTTCCAGCGTGGAATGGGCAAAATTTTTGAGCCCGACAACACTGGCGCCGATTGCGATTATGATTGGTGTTGTGATTATGTTGACCGGAAAAAGAAGATCCACAAAGGATATTGCGAGTATTATCGTAGGATTTGGTCTTTTGTTTGTCGGTATTTCTACAATGTCAGGAGCAGTTGATCCGTTAAAAGAGTCAGAAGGATTTGTAAATCTTTTCGTGACATTAGGAAAGAATCCTTTATTGGGAATTATAGCGGGAGCACTTGTTACAGCGATTATCCAGAGTTCATCAGCATCTGTTGGTATTTTGCAGAGTCTTGCAGCAGCGGGCTTAGTTCCGTTTAATGCGGCAATTTATATTATTATGGGACAGAACATTGGTACATGTGTAACTGCAATGCTGTCAAGTATGGGTGCGAAAAAGAATGCTAAGACAGCAGCACTTATGCATTTATTGTTTAATATCATCGGAACGATTATTTTTAGTGTGGTGGCAATTGTGTTTTTCAAAGTGGTCAATCCGGTTTGGGGACACGGTCAGATTACACAGACAGAGATCAGTACAGTACACACGATTTTTAATATTGCAACAACCGTAATGCTGTTCCCGGTATCTAATCTGATTATCAAACTTGCTAAGAAAATCAGTGGTGTGAAAGATGATGAAAGAGATGACAGTGTTGTTTCACTTGATGATAGAATGTTACAGACACCTTCTCTTGCACTTCAAGCTACAGTCGGTGAAGTGGCACGCATGGGAGAAATCGTGAATGATACTTTAGATGCGGCAAAACGTGTTCTTTTTACACTGAGTGAAGAAGATATTCATACATTGAAAGAAGATGAATCCAAAGTGGATAAACTGACTGCGGGAATCACAGATTATGCAATCAAGATTACCGGACTTCAAGTTGGGGAAAAGGAACATCAGCAAGTGGCACACTTACTCCAAATTGTTTCTGATATTGAACGTGTCAGTGATTACTGTGAAAATATCTCAGAATTTGCAGAGACGTTAAAAGAAAAGAAATTGTCGTTCTCTGAGACAGGAAAAGAAGAAATCAAAGAGATGATAGAAGTTTGTGCGGACAGCTACCGCTATGCATTGGAAGCATTTGTGGAAGGAAGTCGAGATAAGGCGTTAAAGGTAATTGAGAAAGAGACGAAGGCAGATGATCTGGAGATTAAGCTTCGCTCAAAACATATCAAACGTTTGACAAACAATCTGTGCAATACAGAGGCGGGAGTTGTATTCTTAGATACGATTATTTGCCTGGAGCGTATTTCAGATCATGCAAGAAATATTGCAGAAGAAGTATTGGAACAGATGGGATAAGAGTAGAAAAGCAGGTAGGGGCTACCTGCTTTTTTACCTTATAGTAAACTTCTCATTTTGTCAGAAATAGTGTATAATGTATAAGAAATAAAAAATAGCATAACAAAAGAGCGAAAGGTTGTATTCGCCACAACGTTGATTATGAAGTTTTTTGTTTTTGGTGTGACTGCACTATCTGACGATTTTAGAAAGAATGAGATTTATGGATTCATCCATATCCCATAGCCTTTCGATATTGTTCAAATAGTACAGTTTTTTTGTGATAAACTTCCAACACCAACATAGAAGAACCACACTTTGGACACTTGAGAGGGTCGTATCCAAAGGTTAAAAAAATAAGATTTTGCCAGTTCATATGTCGTAAGATAAAACGTTTTTTCTCGGAAGAGATACATTTATAAAGTTTCTGTTCTTGCTTGTGATGTTTGGCATAGATGCCGTAATAACGAAGCATTTTAAAATGTTTTTCCGAGATATGAACAATGAGTCTTTTTATAAAGTCTAAAGCAGGAATACATTCGGAAACAGTTTTGTTATCTTCATGTCTTGTGTAATGGAAAGTAACAGACTCACCATCATAGTGATCAATGCGAGAAGTTGCTATGACAGGTCTTCCGAGATATCTGCTGATATATTTGATTGTAACATCAGGAGTGCAGAGATTCGGTTTGGCTCTGACATAAAAGCCATCGGCATGGTCTTTATAAATTTTATTTTTAACAGGAATGAAAGACTTACCAATGGAATTAGTAAGCCGTTCAAGAAGAACTTTGCGGAATGCGTTTCTCAGGAAGGTATAATCGAAATGCTTCATAGGGCGCCAAACGATAGAGTTTCCAGCGCCACCTTCAGAAATAAGAGCATGAATGTGAGGATTCCATTTTAAGTCCCTGCCGAAGGTATGAAGAACACAAATGAAACCAGGAGTAAAGTTTTCAGATTTGTTTTGCTTATAAAACGTGCGAAGAACAACATCTCGAACGGAATGAAAGAGACAATTGAGGAGAGAACGGTCATTGAGAAAGAAAGTGCGAAGTTCTTTAGGAATAGTAAACACACAGTGACGATGGACACAGCGAATGAGCTTACAGGACATATGAAAAGAGCGTTGCAGATTATATTTGTTACCGCAAGTAGGGCAGAATCTAGATTTACATCGAAAAGGAACAAACTTCAATTCCCCACAGTCTGGACAAGCAAAAAAAGCGCCACCAAAAGAAGGGTCACCACAATGAATCATTTTGTTGACATTTTCAATGACGGAAGTCCTTGGATGAAGTTCGTAAATTAAGTGTTCATAATGATCAAGAAAGATCGTTTGTAAAATATTACTCATGTAAATATTTTACAACAAATAGAAACAAAGGAAAACCCTCCCCCTCAAGAATGAGGGGCAGGGGAGCTGAGAGTGTGCTCAGCACACTTTTTTTAAGTATGTTGGTGCTCTAATTCTGCAATTTTTAAAAGAGCTTTTTGCAGTTCATCCTGTGTGGATTGTAGTTCATCCTGTGTGGATTGTAGTTCATCCTGTGTGGATTGTAGTTCATCCTGTGCGGAGTGCAGTGCATCCTGTGTGGAGTGCAGTTTATCCTGCGTACTGTTTAGTTGAGTGTGTGCATCATTTAATTTGGATTCTGTATCTTGCAATTGTATTTTCTTTTGGTCTAGCTCATCTTGCATTTCATCAATCATATATAAGACAGTATTTCTGTCTAATTCTCGTAATTCTTTAGAAAACATCTCCATGACCTCCTCAATATTTCTACAGATATCGTAGATTTGTTCGTACATTGGCTTGAATTCAGGATATGTTTCGATAAGTTTTACAATCATTTCGGGATTATCCATACTTAAAAATACAAGCCATGCATCTAATTTGCTTTTGATATCTTTATTTTGCTGATTTTCTTTAAAGATGTCAAGAGGAATAAAAATATATTTTTGTAACAATTCTATCTGCAATCCAGTATTAGATTTTTGTTCAAAAAAATGAAGATAATTTTGAGGAAATTTATGAAATGTTTTTGGACTTTTTTCAAAGAAGACAATGGTGTAGACGTTTTTGATACTTTTATATGTAAATTTTCTTTTCTTCATTCCTTTTATTCTTTTATATTGACGTAGAAGCAAGTCTGAGGAATAGCAGGCACATCGTTCACCGGGGAACTGATACCCGATTTTTTGTATTTCAATGTTTGCGATACTGCCGTCTTCTAGTTCTACAACGATATCGGTGATAATAAGAGATGTTTCATCAGCGATGCGGGTAGTATCATTTGGCAGTACGGTTAGTACTTTTACTTTCTGGTTTAGCAGTAAAGACAGTAGTTCTCCAATTCGTTCCGGCACTGCCTCTGGATTCAGTATTTCTTTAATCATAAAATCGTATAATACTTTGACTCCGGATATACCTGTACAGATATTCAGAAATTCTTCTTGAAATTCGGTTTCCCAACTGTCAAATAAAGTTTTTAATGTTTCATCTTTGATAATGATTTCCATAATTTCTGTACGTGTACGGAGCATGGGAAAATATTGTTTTAATCTGTTTGTCATAGATAAACCTCCTTGATTATCTCATGTGTGTTGTTGGATCAATGCTTCTGAGTGGAAGCTGGAAATAAAGAAGCCTTTAGGCTTAAGAGATTTTGCTGCGAAAAAGATGAAATGCAGCGAGAAAAGTTGTTTCTTCAAAATAACATACTTTTTAGGAAAAGTAAAGAAGTTTGAGCACATAAAAAGTGCATAAAACAGAATATGATGTGAATAAAAAAACATTCAAAGTGTATAAAATACAAAAAAGTGCTTGAAAAATAAAAAATAGGATGTATAATATAAGAATAAAATGTATAGTTATACAAAAAAGGAAATGAAGGGAATGGGGAAAATGATAAAGAAGAAACAAATAGCAGCACTGGTTTTGGCAGGCACAATGGCCATGGGGAGTTCTATGCAGGCATTTGCCTGTATGGGAGTATATGTAGGGAAAGAAGTTTCAGAGAATGGCTCATCCTATATTGGAAGATCAGAGGATATCGGAGCGGGACATACAAAAATATTTACGGTGCATCCGGCAGAAGACCATGAACCAGGAGCAATTTTTGAAGATGCATATGGATTTTCAATGCCATATCCAGAACACACATATCAATATACACTTGCAAAAGATTCACCACTGTTTGGAGAAGGAGAAGAGCCTTATGCAGAGGTAGGAATCAATGAAAATGAGGTTGCTATGACAGCCACTGTATCTACCTATTATAATGATAAGGCAAAAGCGGCAGATCCATTGGTAGATACCGGTATCTGTGAATTATCGATGGGATCGATTCTACTTGGGCAGGCCAAAACAGCAAGAGACGGAGTGGAATTGTTAGGAGAGATTGTGGAAAAATACGGTTCGGGGGAATGTAACACGATTATGATCAGTGATCCAAATGAAGCGTGGTACATGGAAATTGTTTCCGGTCATCAATATGCAGCCATTAAGCTGCCGGAAGATCAGGTTGCGGCAATTCCGAATATGATGCTTCTTGGAACGGTTGATGTGACAGATACAGAAAATGTGATTGCATCTGAAGGATTGGTATCATTAGCGGAAGAAAATGGATTTTTAAAGACGGAAGATGGAATGATTCATGTCACACAGACATATGGTGCAGAAAACCCGGGAAAAGGTCAGCTGACACGTTTGTGGCAAGGGACATATTACTTGAACCATGAAAAAGGAGAGGGTTTAAGTATTGAGCCTTCAGAGGATGGAGTTTATGGTCCGTATGATTTGTTGTTTACGCCAGATAAAAAATTTTCTACACAGGATATCATGAAGTTTCTGGCATACAGAGGAGAAGGAACAAAGATGGATTCCAATGTAAATGAGTCAATCTATGCAATCGGCAATAAGAATCAGGCAGAATGCCATATTTTGGAGATGCGTGACGGGATGTATCAGGGAATGTCAGGAGTAGAATGGCTTGCGATGTCAAGGGCAGAGTTTTCTTTATATCTTCCGTATTATGGAGCAATGCTGACAGAGACATGGGATGGATACCACAATGATGAGCTGACATCTGTAGAAGATTCTATGTTTTGGGTGTTCAATGACTTGAATGATCTGGCAGATGACAATCGAGAATTGTATGGGACAAATATTCGAAAATACTGGGATGCGTATCAGGCAGAATTGATTGAACAGCAAAAACAAGTTGATGTGGATATGCAGAAGTTATATGAAAAATCACCGGAACTTGCACAGGAAAAAGCAACAGAGATTGGAAAAGTAATTGCACAGGATGCATTTAACAGTGCAAAAAGTATTTTGACAGAATTAAAAGCGTTCAAAGAAAGTGGATCAACAGAAATGTTTGTACCATCTGTATTGACAGAGAATATAATGCCAAATTACACAGTTGCACGTGTGATGGATGAAGTTTCAACAGAAGCGTTGGAGGCGTTGATTGCCAAAGCGGAAGCTGTTCAGAAAGATATGTATACAGAAGCCAGTTATGCGACATTAGAACAAGAACTGGAAAACGCAAAGACGGTATTAGCAGATGAATTTGCAGTTCAAGATGAGATTGATGCAGCGACAAAACAGCTTGACAGTGCATTACAAGGCTTGGAAAAAATACAGGCAGCGGTACCACAACCAGAGAAAGAATCGGTATCGGAAGAGAAAACGACTCCAACAGGTCCTTCACCAAAAACAGGAGATGCTACTCCATTGATGTGGCTGTTGACTGCTGCGGCAGGAAGTGCGTTGGTAAGTGTGAACGTTTGGAAACGAAGAGAAGAAAAATAAAGTCAAGAGAAAAGAGCTTTTAGAGGCTCTTTTTTCTTGCTTAAAAGCACTTATTTTATAGGTTAAGGAAAACTTAAGATTTCCTATATAATATTCAGAAAATCCTTTGGTATAGTAAAATTAAGAAAAAAACAGGAAGGAGAGTATCTGTGGGGAAAATTATAGAAGTGAAGAATTTGTTTAAGCTCTATCGTGTCGGGGACAGTGTTGTGCATGCTTTGAATGGAGTGAATTTTTCAATCAACGAAGGAGAGTTCTGTGCGATTGTAGGGACTTCGGGATCAGGGAAATCAACGTTGTTAAATATGCTTGCCGGACTGGAAAAACCGACAAAAGGAGAAGTGATCATTAACGGCGAGCACATGGAGAAGTTGAAGGAAGATCAGCTTGTCAGCTTTAGACGTGATCATGTTGGATTTATTTTTCAGTCTTTTCATCTGATTGGGACGATGAATGCGGTGGAAAATGTGGCATTGCCCTTGAGCTTTCGCGGAGAGAAAAAAGAAAGCCGACTAAAAAAAGCAGATAAGATGCTGGATCTGGTCAATTTAAAAAAGCATAAAAAGCATTTGCCGAATCAGATGTCGGGAGGGCAGCAGCAGCGAGTAGGGGTTGCAAGAGCACTGGTTGTTGATCCGAAGATTATATTTGCGGATGAGCCGACAGGAAATCTGGATTCGCATACATCCAAAGAGGTGATGGAATTGATGCAGAAGGTGGTAAGGGAGCAGAAAAAGACGCTTGTTATGGTTACACATGACAATCATCTGGCTTCGTATGCCGATCGGATTTTCCATATTATTGATGGAGAGATTGTAAAGATAGAAGACAACCGTACAAAGGGAGAGGAGAAAGAAGATGAGAAAGATTAAGAAAATAATGATGGTTGCCATGAGTATGATTCTGGTGGCAGGGATGGTGATGCCACTGCACGCAGCGGGAAAAGTGACCGTAAAGGCGAGTGGAACTGCGACACCGGCTTATCAGTATGGACAGGAGAAAGAGTTAAAGCTTACGATTACAAACGGTACAGATACAGCAATTGAAAATGTAGTAGTAACTCCGCAGGTGAAGGCAAATATTGAGAAGTGGCCGTTTGAAATTGAAAATGTATCCTATGAGCAGAAAGTGGATAAGATCGAAGCGGGAAAATCTTATGAGCTCACATATGATGTGAAAGCAAGGGAAGATGTGGCATCAAAATATTATAATGTGAAATTCGATGTTAGTTACGATGGATTGGAAAATGCATTTGAGCAGAGTGTATTTGTAAAAATGACAGCTAAGCCGGAAGAGAGGCCACAGGAAAATCCAGAAGAAAACACACAGAAAGATCCACAACCGCAGCAACCTTCGGGGGATACAGGTGTCTACAACAGTGAACCGATGATGTATACTGGAGGAGATAGTGCAGGTGGCGGATCAGCAACGACATCGACATCTGTTCCGAGAGTAATTGTCACAGGATTTTCAACAGATCCGGCAGAAGTAAAGGCGGGAAGCAATTTTAAACTGATTGTACATTTGAAAAATACATCCAAGACAACAGCGGTAAAAAATATGCTGTTTGACTTTAACGCACCGACAGAAGGACAGGATGCAAACACTGCATCTCCGGCGTTTCTTCCAGCGTCCGGTTCGAGCACTGTATATCTGGATGGCATCGGGGCAAACGGAACAAAAGATATTTCGATTGATATGAATGCAAAATCAGATCTGGTACAGAAACCGTACAGTATCGAGATGTCTATGAAGTATGAAGATGGAAGTGGAACACAATTTGAAAGTACATCAAGTATCTCAGTTCCGGTTAAACAGGATGCGAGATTTGAATTCAGCGAATTTGAACTGAGTGGAGAGACTGTGGAAGTCGGCAGCGAAGTCAATGTCATGTGCAACCTGTATAACATGGGAAGAATTAAATTGTATAACGTAAAAGCAAAATTTGAGGGTGAAGGAATTAAATCCAAAGAGATTTTTGTCGGAAATGTGGAATCCGGAGCGACAGCTTCAATTGATGGTATGATAACCGGAGAATCAGAGACAACAGGTGATGGCAAAGTCAAGATGGTTGTCACTTATGAAGATGAGTCGGGAGCAGTATTTACGGCTGAAAAGGAACTGACACTTTTAGTGACAGCGCCGATGACAGATGACATGATGATGAATGAAAGCGAAATGGTTGAGCAAGAAAAGGCGTTCCCGATTATTCCGGTGATTGTCGGAGTAATTATCATCGGAGTGATTGTTGTCGTTGTAATTGTGAAGAAGAAAAAAGAGAAAAAGAGAAGAGCAGAAGAGGAGGAAATTTTAGAGGATGAGCTTAATAGACTTACTGAGAATGAGTAGTGGGAATCTGAAACGCAGAAAGCTTCGAACCTTTTTAACCGTTCTAGGGGTTGTGATTGGGACAGCTTCCATTGTTGTTATGATTTCTCTCGGACTTGGTCTTCAGCAGTCTACCTATAAAGAAATAGAAAAATCTGGTGGTTTGACGACCATTCAGGTGACAGGAAAAGACAGGCAGGGTGGCATGATGGTAGATTCCGGAGAGGAATCGAAAGAATATATCACAGATGATGTGATTGAAAAATTGAAAAAATTAGAAAATGTAGAATTTGTAAGTCCTGTTTTAGAGGTATCGGCAATTGCGTTAAAAGGCAATTATGAAGGATTTTTGACGGTGCAGGGAATGTCCCATGAGGCACTGGAAAAAATGAATATTCCATTGAAAGAGGGCGGAAAATTGCCGGCTGAAAATGGAAGCTCATTAGATCTGGTGATGGGGAACATGGTAATCACGAATTTCAGCAATAAATCAGGAGGCAGTGGTTATTGGGATACCGGAGAACTTCCGGATATTGATTTCGCAAAGGATTCTCTGTTTTTGATCCTGGATACAGATGCCTATTACCAGAGCCAGTCGGGAAGTGGTTTTGGTAACGTGGAAAATGGAGGAGAGACAGCAACAAAGACACCAAAGACAGCAAAAAAATATGTTGTAAAAGCGTCCGGTGTCGTGGAAGGAACTGTTGATGAATACAATGCATATTCGTATTCAACCTTTTGCGACATCGAGACACTGAAGACCATTTTGAAAAAAGAATTTCGGGGAAGAGTGATTCCTGGTCAACCGTCCACAAGCAGCGGAAAACCTTACAGTTATTTTACGTATAGCTCAGCGCAGGTGAAAGTGGATAATCTTGACAATGTAGAATCTGTTTCAAATGAAATCAGGACACTGGGATTTCAGACATACAGCAATGCAGAGTATCTGGAAAGTATGCAGAAACAGTTTGCAATGATACAGGCGGTTCTGGGAGGAATCGGTGCGGTATCGCTTCTTGTTGCAGCGATTGGTATTGCAAACACGATGATGATGTCGATTTATGAGAGAACGAAAGAAATCGGTGTCATTAAAGTGTTAGGCTGCAGTCTGAAAAATATTCGGCAGATGTTTCTGCTGGAAGCCGGATTTATCGGACTGATCGGGGGCGTGATCGGAAATATCTTAAGTCTTATGATGTCATTCGTGGTCAATAAAGTGGTTGGAAGCATGGGAGCCGAGATGGGCATGACAGATGTAATTTCTTATATTCCACCTTGGCTTGTGCTGATTTCACTTGCATTTGCGATTCTTGTGGGAATGGCGGCAGGATACTTCCCGGCACGACGAGCAATGAAATTAAGTCCGCTTGCAGCAATTCGAAATGAATAGCAATTTGAAAAATGATAATTGGGGATGTGGCTTTTGAGAAGCTCACATCCCTCATTTGTTACTCTTCAATGATATGAATTTCCAGATAGTCAAAATCAATAGAGTCTACGAAATTGTCCTGATAAAAGCGTGCTTTGTCATGTTTTTTGAATTCGGCAATCGTAGAATCCAGCCAAATCGGTTTGCTTAAATCAAACTGGTAACAAACCTCATCCAGCGCGTGGAAAATTTTATGTGTTCTTGTATCGTCTGTATCATCACAAATGACAGTATCTTTTAACATTCGATTATCTTTAAATATTTTTCCCCATAAACGAAACATGGTTGTCATCCTTTCTATATTTGTTCGTATGCATCATTATACAATACTTTGCAATTGATTTTCAATATAGACATGCTTGACTTTTTATAGGCAGATATGGTAGACTCTGCTAGTGACAAGACACATGTAAAATAAAATGTAATGGGAGCGTAGAATGGAAAAATTAAAGAAATTATTAGATCGTATTTTTATTGATGGATTAACAGGAATGGCGCAGGGACTTTTTGCAACATTGATCGTCGGCACAATTATTCAGCAGATTGGAAGTTTGATTGGCGGGAATGTCGGGAATATGATTTTTGTACTTGGAAAGATGGCAGCCACATTTACGGGGGCAGGAATTGGTGTAGGTGTTGCCTATCGATTTAAGGAAAGTCCGCTTGTTGTGCTGTCAGCAGCGACTGCCGGAATGGTGGGCGCATTTGCGGCAAAACTGCTCGCGGGAAGTGTTCTTGTAGATGGTGCCATGGTATTTGCAGGACCGGGAGAACCGTTGGGAGCATTTCTTGCGGCTTACGTAGGGATTGAATTCGGACATCTTGTCTCAGGAAAAACAAAGGTGGATATTTTGGTTACTCCGATTGTAACGATTACAGCCGGATCGGCAGTAGGTCTTTTAGTTGGACCTCCGATTTCTGAATTTATGACAGCGCTTGGAGCATTGATTAATTGGGGAACAGAGCAGCAGCCGTTTTTGATGGGAATTATTGTCTCGGTTTTGATGGGAATGATTCTGACACTTCCGATTAGTTCCGCGGCACTTGGGGTTATTTTGAATCTTTCCGGTCTTGCGGCAGGAGCTGCAACAATTGGATGCTGCTGTAATATGGTTGGATTTGCAGTTGCAAGCTATCGAGAAAATAAAATCGGGGGACTATTAGCACAAGGAATCGGAACATCGATGCTTCAGGTGCCAAATATTGTGAGAAAGCCAATTATCTGGGTTCCTGCAATTTTATCAAGTGCTATCTTAGGACCTGTCGGAACGATGATTCTGCACATGACAAGCAATGCGACCGGCTCTGGAATGGGAACAGCAGGACTTGTCGGACAGATTATGACATGGCAGACGATGACGGCAGTGGAGCCGCCGATGATCGTACTTATAAAAATTATCGTGATACAGATTGCCCTTCCGGCGATTGTGACACTGCTCATTTCAGAATTTATGAGAAAGAAAAAATGGATTCAGTATGGCGATATGAAATTAGAATTATAAGGGCCGATGAGGAGAAACTTTCTAAAAAAAGCATGAAGTTTATGACAGTCTCTTTGGATTATGGTATACTATTGTAGTAATAATTACTCTTCGAGTAAGATAGGGGAGAAGAACTTGATGTTAGATGCAATTAAAAGTTATGAAGATGTCGACAGTTGGAAAACAGTTATGTTTTTGTATAATTCGGCATTGAAAGAAGTGGGCACCAAATTAGAGATTTTGAATGATGAATTTCAGCATGTGCATCAGTATAATCCAATCGAGCATATAAAGACAAGAATCAAAACGGCGGAGAGTATCGTCAAAAAGCTGAAAAGATACGGATATGAGGCAACGATTGAGAACATGGTAAAATATGTGAATGATATTGCAGGAGTGAGATTGATCTGTTCGTTTACTTCTGATATTTACAGACTTGCGGAGATGATCGGGAATCAAAGTGATTTGAAAGTGCTTTCTATTAAGGACTATATTAAAAATCCAAAGGAAAGCGGATATAAAAGTTATCATATGCTTGTGGCAGTTCCGATTTTTCTGTCAGATAGTGTTGTGAATACGAAAGTTGAGATTCAGATACGTACGATTGCAATGGATTTTTGGGCTAGTTTAGAGCATAAGATTTACTATAAGTTTGAGGGAAAAGCACCGGCTTACATCAGCAGAGACTTAAGAGAATGTGCGGAGATGGTATCTGCGTTGGATGAAAAGATGCTGTCTTTGAACGAAGCTATTTTAGAATGCCTCAGGCAGCAGAAGAACGGGCGAGAAGAGGAAAGACAGGAAGAGCTTGAGGAGAATCAGATTCAATTTGGATTATAGAAGAAAGGGCTGCAAAAAGCAGTCCTTTTTTGATATTATGGAAGGATAGAAGATTGTAATTCATTAAAGATTACTTCATATTCCTGTGAAAACACACTGTCTTTATTCCAAAGAAATGTAAAATCATGCATGACCATAAAGTCAGAGAGTGGAATTTGTCTCAGGCGACCATCGTTTATTTCCTGTTCAACAGCTGATTTGTACAGGAATGAGATGCCGCAGTCCTGACAAAGCAGGCTCACGATAGCGTGGATATTTTCAATTTCCACAATATGAGGGAAATTCTGAATCGACATATTTTTGAGCGCAAGTGTTTTCGTCAGGATTGCTCTTGTGCCGGAGCCGTGCTCCCGAATCAAAAGACATTCAGAGGTTAAGTCTTTCAGACAGTGAACAGGTTTTTGAAACACATGGTTTTTGGAAGCCACAGCAATATATTCTTCTGTCTTAAAAATACGGGTCTCGTAATTATCGGATTTAAAATACCCTTCCACAATGGCGAAATCAATGCTTCCCTCGTATAAAAAAGAGAGCAGCGTCTGCGTATTGGCGTAACGAACGTGAATATCGGTGTCGGGGTGCTTTTTAATGAATGCAGAAAGGGAAGGTACTATGGCATATTCGCCAATTGTCATTGTGACACCAAAAGTCAGGATCTTTTTTTCACAGAGACTTTCTTTCATGCGTATCTTCATAGTGTTCTCATCATTTCGCATCGTCTCCAAAGCAGAGCGAAGAATTTCACCCGCAGGAGTCAGTGTTAGTTTTTTCTTATCACGCGCGAACAATGGTGCATCATATTCTTTTTCCAGATATTTGATGTGTTGTGAAACAGCAGGCTGAGTCAGATTCAAATCATGAGCGGCATGCGTAAAATTCATATATTCACAGACCTTTAAAAATGTTTCCATTCGAAAATCAAGCATGGCTTCTCCTTTTAATGTGGTAATAGTTTTTATAATCATAACAAATATTTATGGTTATATCAATATATATAATTTTACAAAATGGTGATAATTGTATATAGTGTAGTTGTAAAACATAGAGAAAGACAGGGAATAAGGAGGAGTAGCTATGTATGACATTATTATTATCGGAGCGGGACCAGCAGGAATTAGTGCTGGAATCTATGCGGTGAGCAGAGGCAAAAAGACATTATTGATTGAAAAAAATGTAGTGGGTGGATTGATTGGTAAAGTATCAACGGTTACACATTATGCAGGAGTTATAGAAGGTGAGACAGGAGTAACATTAGCAGAACGTATGAAACAGCAGGCAGAAAATGCAGGGGTGGAAATTATATATGAGACGGTAAAGCAAGTAGAATTGAGCAATAACATTAAAAAAATTTATACGGGAGATGCAGTTTATAGGACAAAAAAAGTAATTATAGCTAATGGAATGACACCTAGAAAACTTGGAATCCGAGGAGAATTAGAATTATCAGGAAAAGGGGTGGGCCTCAATGCGGCAAAAGATGGGAAAAGCTATGAAGGAAAGCATATTTATGTAGTTGGAGGGGCAGATGGAGCTGTAAAAGAAGCATTGTATCTGGCAAAGTATGCAGAACAGGTCACAATTATTCATTTTGAAGAGACATTAGGATGTATTGCGGAATTCAAGGAAAAAGTTTCAAATACTTCAAATATTGAGTTGCGTCTTGGATCGAGGCTGCATGCAGTATACGGGGTAGAGCAAGTAGAATCTCTGGAAATTTCAGATGAGAAAACTGGGAGCATTGAGACAATTTCTGATCCGGGATGCGGAATATTTGTCTATGCAGGAACGATACCAAATACAGAATTGTATACTGAACTACAGTTGCATAACGGATTTATTCCAGTCAATGAGAATCAGGAAACAAAGATAGATGGGGTATATGCAGCAGGAGATATTTGTGAAAAACAGGTGCGTCAGGTGGCAACAGCAGTTTCAGATGGAACGATAGCAGCAATTCGGGCATCAATGTAGAGGGAGGTTAGTATGAATTTAATTAGACAAAACTGGAAAGGACTTTTATTGTGCCTGTTATTGGCAGTACCAGCAAGTCTGCTTGGAAAACAATTTCCGATTATAGGAGGTCCTGTATTTGCGATTCTTGGAGGGATGACTTTTGCTCCGCTTGTAAAAAAGAAAGAATCCTTTGCACCAGGAGTTAAGTATACATCGAAAAAGATTTTGCAGTATGCAGTTGTGCTGTTAGGATTTGGAATGAATCTAAAAGTTGTGATGGAGACCGGAAAACAGTCTTTGCCGATTATTATCTGTACGATTACGGTATCATTGGTGATTGCATATGTACTTCACCGTGTACTTCGCATACCAGCGAAGATTTCAACATTGGTTGGAGTTGGCTCTTCCATCTGTGGAGGTTCTGCGATTGCAGCCACGGCACCTGTCATTGATGCAGATGAAGAAGAAGTGGCGCAGGCGATTTCCGTTATCTTTCTCTTTAATATCTTGGCGGCATTAATTTTCCCAGCACTTGGAGGTGCACTTGGTTTTTTTACCACATCCGGAGAAGCGTTCGGTGTATTTGCGGGAACGGCGGTAAATGATACATCTTCTGTTACAGCAGCAGCATCTACATGGGACAGCCTTTATAATTTGGGAAGCCAGACACTTGATAAGGCAGTGACTGTAAAGCTGACGAGAACTTTAGCAATTATTCCGATTACACTTGTACTTGCATTTATAAGGGCGAGAAAAGCAGAGGAGAAAGAAGGAGATAAAGTGTCCCTGAAACAGGTATTTCCGTTCTTTATTTTATTCTTTATCGGAGCGAGTGTGATTACGACAATCGCTACAGCAGTGGGAGTACCGGCAGAAGTATTTGTGCCGCTTAAAGATTTGTCTAAATTCTTTATTATTATGGCGATGGCGGCAATTGGATTCAACACAGACATTGTAAAGTTAATAAAAAGCGGAGGACGCCCGATTCTTCTTGGAATGTCATGTTGGCTTGGAATTACAATCGTAAGTCTTGGAATGCAGCATGTAATGCATATATGGTAAAATGTTTGATAGGTTGGAAAATCGTTTGATTTTCCAACCTGTTTTTGTAAAATTATTTTACATAGATTTAAAATTAATAGGTTTATTGAAAATCCTTGTGGTTGACGCAAATTCAGAGAAAACCTGTCAACCACGGGATTTTTCAAGTGTTGAAATATCGAAAAATATAACAATTAGTAATTGGATAAAATAAAACGGTTTACAACACATTTACAACAAATCAGGAGATGCTATTTTTTCAATCTCAATTCGTAAGTCTTCAATGTCCCTGTGCCCGTAGATTTTGTTAGTCACATCTTTAAATGCATGCCCGAGCATTCTCTTTCTATCATTTTCTTTCACCTCAAAATCTTCGCATAACTTCGAAAAGGTGTGCCGGCAGTCGTGAGGTGTATGCTTCGCTATACCGAGTTCGTTTAAAAGAGCATACATATTTTTTCTGAACTGCACATCGGATGTTAGGAGTAATTTTTTATTCTTTTTCATTCTTCGGACAACCAGCGGAAGAATGGCAGAGTGAATTGGCACTATACGATCCTTTCCAGCATCAGTCTTTATTCCACCTAAGAAATATTTTTCTTTCAAATTTACTTCCAGTGTTTTGTATTCAGTTATCCGAAAACCGGAATAACACATAATTATTAACATTTCTGCAATTTCATTTTCTTTTGCATCCCATAATTTTTTTATGTCTGCTTTTGAAAACGGTATGCCATGCTCATCATCATCATCTTGTGTTATTTCGATAAACGCCGAGTAATCTTTCTTTACAATATCGTTTGCAATGGCATATTTGTACAAGTTACGAAAAACTCTTTGTATATGTTCGACGCTGGCGTGTTTAAGCGTGCAATTGTCCATCACTTCTTGCAGATCGTCAGATACGATATCAGTAAAAATTCTGTCATGTAATGATTGGCAGTTTTTAAAGCCGGCACGGAACGCGTATTCCAAACTGCTACGCTTCTGAATTTTTTCAGCAAATTCGTGGCCGAATTTTCTTTTATAAAATTTATAAAACACTTCCTTAAAACTCAAGTTTTCGTTTGACTTGCTTTTGATTCCTTCCATTATATTATAATTTGCGAGCAGACTTTGTATAAACTTGTCAGCGTTCTGTGCATTGTTTATCTCTGCAAAATCCTTTTCCATTCCCTGTATGTATGTGCCAGCTCTATAGGCTGTCAGGACTGCAAAGCCTGTTGGCCAGTCAGGCACGTAGCAGAGTGCTTTCTGTGGCTTCATCTGTCCGTTTGGATACTCTTCCGTAGCAGGAGGATAAACTCCGTATGGATTGCGGCGGTTCTTTCCTAGATAGCGAATCTGTCCGTATCCGTTAGGAAGCTTTGGATATTTTTTACGTCTTGGCATATTATCATCTCCTTTCGTGATTTTGGGTATAAAAATAACAGCCAACAAACAGAATACATGTTCTGATTGTTAAACTGTTCCGAAGATGATACAATATAATTTGCAATATGGATGTACATCTTCGGGTGTATGTTGACCGTTCGGTATTGGCGTGCCGGGCGGTTTTTAGTTATCTAGGTAAAAATATTGTTTTGTTGTTTCTCTACATGCCGTGGAGAACCTTAGATAGCTTTATTGAAATATATATATTCTTGTGATATATTAAAGTTGACAGTCAACAATATGTATTTAAGGTACTAATTTTCGAACTGCATTAACTATGGAAGATGTATTCCATCGAACCATTTCATCTGCCGCGTTAGTTACTGCTATAGGTGCACGATCTTGTCCCCAAGGGTAAATACCTAAAATAGGTTTTCCCATTCGAACAGATTCACTGATTTCATACTGCATCCAATCGCTATATGCAGCATACATTCCGGAAATCACGATTGTAATTTGAGATGGTCGTATTTTTGCTGTAATTAGCTCTTGTATTTCTAAATTGGTTTTTGGAGTTCCTGGTGGGAACAATGGCTTTTGGGTTGGTGCTGAATAATTAAAATAGGAGAAATAAGATGCATTATCTAGTAAATCAATTAATCGGTTATAGTTTTCTCCGTATTTCCATGCGTGACTAATAAATAAACGATAATCATATAAATTTGGCATATAAATCAATCCTTTCTATGTGAGGTGATACTGTGAATAAAGTTAAAAAAAAATTTATAAAACGACCTGTAATCATCGAGGCTTATCAGACTGATAAGGAAATGGTGATTCATACTCTTGAAGGTGATATGAAAGCATCTCCAGGAGACTGGATTATAACAGGTGTAGAAGGGGAACAATACCCTTGCAAGCCGGATATTTTTGAAAAAACATATCAAAGAATTAATTAGTGGGTGGAGTGTCATTTGATTCTTCTTTCATAGTATTTATATTTTTCCACTGATTATTTTCCGATGATATGATATTTTCGATATTACGAATAAAAATATTTTCAATAGTTTCATCTTCTTTATTGTAAGGTGCAGATCCGGTTATATATAAATGCTTTTGATATCGAAGCATTTCACAGGTAGACCGGTATTGTATCCAATTTTCATGAAATTTGTAAAGCTTTGATACAGATTCAATTATTGCAATAATTGCTCCAAATAATCCTATAATAATGGATAGTTTTTTACAAGAAGATGTATATCCGGATAATAATGGTATAAGTGAAGCAAGTATAATTTCTATGATTTGCAGAAGCTTATACCATTTTTGTGCTTCTTGAGATTTTTTGTCATACCAGTTTATTTGGTCGTCTACTCGTTTTACGATGTATTCATTTATGTTCAATACAAATTCTCACTTCCTTTCTCTTTAGCTCACATCCAAGGGGAACCACCCCTTTATATAACGCCGTAGCGATTATATATTAATTATCGTTTTTGAAATAAGTATCTTCCAATAATTGTATCTCGTTAGAAAGATTGTAGTTAAAATCTCCAATACAGCCAATGGGATTATTGTTAATATATTTAATAAGTGGCAAACATAAACGCTGAATAGTCTCTTTGTCTTCTGGGTTTGAAGGATCAAGGTCAAGAATTTCCATTACTTTGTCAATCTGCGTGTTGATGATAGCCAAAGCTTTGGCTTCATTATCTAACCGCAAAGAATCAGCTTTTTCTTTTTCTATTCTTTTTTCTACTCCGGTTAATCTAAAAGACTTAATAGCATTTGCAATGGTTCGTATAATATCTGAAATAGAGGTCAATTCAAAAGTACCACCACTCCAAACGATTCTCAGAGAACCAGTTTCTATTTTTCGGGTAAATATAGGAGTATAATTATCCTTTTTGCATAAAATGATATCTAATTGTTCTAAGAAAGTTGAAAGTAAAGATAAATCTTTTGCAAATTCAGAAAATCCTATACTGTGTTTTTTGGAACGTAATTCTAAAGTTTTAATTCGACTGATATCGATTCCATCTGGCAATGGCTCTAACAAATTTTGTTCAATTTGTTCAAGTTGCTCATTTATCTGATACAATGAGTAGTATGTGGAAATTAATTTATGTGAAACGCACATAAGTTCTTTAATATAGGAGTCCTTTTGAACACCTGGTAAATCTAACACTATTATGTCGGAAACTAATTTAACTGAAGAATAAGATAAATCTGAAAAAACATTTATCTTTTCTTTTAAAAAATCGTTGCCAAAAGAGCAGGAAACAATTTTCCCGATAGTAATTAAATAGTCCATGCTATTTGCATTTATATTTTTTACAGATGTGTAGGTTTTCTTTGTTTCTTCAACAATTTTATTTGCTGTATATGTATTTTTAGAAGAATCGTTACTTGTAAAAAGATAGTTTGTATAACGAATTATTCCAGAGGAATATGTTTCGATTAATTCTTCTAAAGATTTAATATAGTTATTGCATTTGTCTAAAAGAGAGCATAATTTTTGATATTCGCTTGTGTAATCATGTAATAGCATATATACCTCCTAAAATTTTCCTCTAAGCTCTACAACCTTTCCGATGATACGAACGGGTTTATTTATGATTTCTTCGTTAGCGAAGAACATTGGCTCATAACTTGGATTGTTGGAAATCAACTCAATACCATCTCTATACTTGCGAAGTCTTTTGCAAGTGGCCTCGTCTCCGTTAATAGTTGCTATAACGACATCGCCGGATTCAGCATCATCTTGTTGCCGAACGATAACAACATCATTTTCATAAATTCTAGGCTCCATGCTATCGCCTTTTATTTTTAAACCAAAGAACTCTCCGGTTTTTGCTAATTCTTCTGAGATTTCTTCAGTATCTATAATATCGGTAATAGCCTCTATTGGTATACCTGCGGCAACATGCCCGAGAACTTTGATGACAACACCGCGACTTTTGCGTGGAATATCGGTAACAAGTTTACTATTTACATATTCAGATCCAGATTCATCAAACAGAGATTTTCTTTTTATAGTAGTTCGACCATAAAGAAAATCTATATCAACATTGAAATAATCAGCAATCTCCTCATATTTTTCAACGCTTGGAAGTCGTTGACCTGTTTCCCACATGGCAACGGTACTTTTAGAAATATGAAGAACTTTAGCTAACTGCTCTTGGCTAAATCCTTTTTCGTTGCGAAGTGTTAATATTATATTTTTAAAATCCACTACTATCTTCACCTACCTTTATATAAATATTTAGTTTATAAAACAATAATATCACTTTGTGTGAACTATGTAAATAGAATATATCACTTTTAGTGAAAATACACAAAACAGAAAAGTTCACTAAAAGTGATTGACAACGCAAGAACCTGGTGTTAATATGAAAACACAAGAAGTCACTATTAGTGAACTGGAGGTGATAAAAGTGGACAAGAAAAAGATAGGTAAAAAATTAGTGGAGTTGCGCGGGATGCGCACACAAAAAGAAGTGGCAAAAGCTATTAATATTTGTCAAAGCACATATTCGATGTATGAAAAAGGTGAGAGAATTCCTAGCGATGAGGTAAAGAAAAGAATTGCGGAATATTATAAACGTTCTGTGCAATTTATTTTTTACAGATAAAAATCACTATAAGTGAGAAAAAGGGATAAAAGGAGGAGCATAATGAACTTAACATATAAAGAGTTGGCTGTTTTAAACAAAATGGTTATATCGTCAGTAGCATATGGTGAAGTAGGAATACATGATTGCATAAAAGAAATTCATTCGAAAATTTCGGAAGCAATTATTAAAGAGTGCGAAGAAAGAGAAGACATGAACTTTACCTACGAAGAATTAGCTTCGTTAAATAAAATAATAGGAATTTCCTTGAGAAGTGGAAAAATCGAATTTAATGAAGTTTCCAAATCCGTACACAAGAAAGTTACTAATGAAATTGTAAGAAGGAATGAAAAGCAGTTCATTACTTCGGAGTAAGCATTGAGTATTTCTTAGAGTAGGAGGTGATAAGCGTGAGCGAAATCATACAAGCACCGGCAATCGCAAAAATAGTAGGGTGCGACAAAAATAAAGTTCGTTACAATATGAAAAATGGTTTTTGGGAATTTGGTCGAGTTATTAAAACCGGACCGAAGAAGCACAGATACGAAGCTACAATAACCGAAGTGGCAAGATATATCGAGATTAGCAGAGAAGAGGCAATTCGTAGGCTTGAAGGGAGGTGAGAAAGAACTGTGACATACAAAGAATACCAGCGTTACAAACGCAATAAAAACAGGGCGAAGAAAAGGAGAAAGAAGCATGAACGTAGATAGAGCAGTAAGACGTTTATTTGTGGCATCAGATAAGGGCTGTACGATACCGTATAGTGCCGAGGAAAGTGTGTTGAGGGAACTCAAGAAAGAACTGATTAAGATTTTGGAGGAAGATGGAATTGAACTGGAACAGAAGAAAAGCACTCCCTGATTGGGAGAAAAGAAGAATCCGAAACAGACATAAGAAATATCTGCGTAAGGAAAAGAGAACAGCTTGCGTAATGGCTCTTTTGGTACTGGCGATAATTGTCGTCGGGATTGTAGGGCAGATAATTTTGATAGGAGGTGTGTAGCTATGGAAGAAATCAAGGTGATGCAGTTCGAACGCTCGGATGTGTTAAGACAGAGAAGATTGAAGAATCAGTTGGCAGTAAAAGAGTTTCGTGACGAGTTGTTGTTCCGCAGAATTATGACAGGCGGTGTGATGGTAATACTCACAATGCTAGGGTTTTTAGCTGGAGAAATTACAGCAGCATCAATTTTACTATAAGAAAGAGCACCCACATGAGCCGGCAAGCTCGGGTACTCGGATAATAAACCAATTAAATTGTAGAGGATTTTGGAGGGAAAGTCAATTGATTAAAGCAGAATACAAAAAAAAATGAAGCAATGGAGTTAAAGATATCCGGTGACTTGGAGACTATTTGGTGTGAAACACTCGAGATTTTGAGAAATTTTCACGCATCAATTTCTAGAACAACGAGTAAGGCGGAGGCAGATTCATTTATTGATTCTTTAGCATTTTTAAGTAAGTTATCAAGTGGGGAATTTGAGGGAAACGCTGGAGAGGTACTTTTTGGCAAATTTTTAGCAGAGAAAAATAGTAACAATTAACCATACATATATGAAAGAGAGGAAACAGTAATGAGTTTAGAAGTAACAATCAATGTACCAGGATTAAAAGAATTATCAGAGGCACTTATGCAGCTGGCAGTTGCAATGGGAGGAAAATCTGTACAAATGGACGAGGCAGCTGTCGGACAAGCCGTGCACGAACAGCAGAGTACGGAAGAAGCTCCTTGGGGGAATGCATCCATTCCACAGCAGAACACAACGGGGGCCGTACCAACTCCTTCAGTACCAGTACAAGCATCAGCACCGTCAGTGCAGGCACCCGCAGCAGTACCGACATCTGAACCGACGTATACAAGAGATGATCTGTCTAAGGCAGCCATGCAGCTGATGGACAAGGGGATGCAGGCGCAGCTTATGCAGCTAATCCAAAGCTTCGGAGTAGCATCTTTGATGGAGCTTTCACCGGAACATTATGGGAACTTTGCGACAGGACTTCGCGGAATGGGGGCGCAGATCTAATGAGCCATCAGGAGAGAACACATGCGATCTTAAGTGCATCGGGAGCACATCGATGGCTCCTGTGCACTCCGAGTGCAAGACTGGAAGAACAGTTTCCGGATACCACATCAGATGCGGCCAAAGAAGGAACTTTGGCGCATGAGCTGGCTGAGATGAAGCTGAGACATTATTTTCAGACAAAAGAGTTTGGAAAACGGAAATATAACGCCGAGGTTAAAAAACTGAAAACCGAAGAACTGTGGCAGGATGAAATGGACGGTTATACAGAAATCTATAAGGATTACATTAAAACGCTTGCGCTTTCATTTCCGGCAGAGCCTTATTCGGCAATTGAAAAGCGGGTGGATTTTAGTCAGTATGTTCCGGATGGATTTGGAACTGCAGACTGCATCCTGTTAAGTGGAAATACGTTGCACGTAATTGACCTCAAGTATGGAAAAGGGGTGCCAGTCAGCGCAGAAGAAAATCCACAGATGATGTTGTATGCGCTCGGTGCATATCAGGCATACAGTTTTTTATACGACATTCAGAGCATCCATCTTGTGATCATACAGCCTAGATTAGACAGTATTTCAGAATGGGAATGTCCATTAGGGGACTTACTTGAATTTGCAGAATATGTAAAGGATCGTGCGAAACTGGCAATCAATGGAGAGGGAGAGTTCTGCCCTGGAGAAAAACAGTGTCGGTTCTGTAGGGCAAAAGCACAGTGCAGGGCAAGGGCAGAAGAAAACGTAAAGCTGGCTTTTAACCCGGATAAAGGAAAACTTCCGCCACTGATCAGTAACAAGGAAATGGGGAAATATCTCGCCTACGGAGAAGATGTGGCTAAATGGCTTTCAGACTTAAAAGAACATGCATTGAAAGAATGCCTTGCCGGGCGTGAGGTTCCTGGATGGAAGGCAGTAGAGGGAAGAGGTTCACGCGATTGGACTGATATGGATGCAGCGTTTGAAGTGTTGAAGGAAAAAGGAATTGCAGAAGAAATTCTGTACGAAAAGAAAGCATTAACACTTGCACAGGTAGAAAAGACAATCGGGAAGAAAGATTTCGCAGAGATGGTCGGCGGTATGGTCGTAAAGAATCCAGGCAAGCCAACCCTTGTGAAGGAATCCGATAAACGAGAAGCAATTACAAATAAAATCACAGCCGAGAAGGCATTTCAGGAGGAGCAATAAGATGGAAAATTTAACAAACGTAACAACAGGAAAAGTAAGATTATCATATGTACATGTATTCAAACCATACGCGTATCAGCCGGGACAGGAAGAAAAATTTCAGGTAACCATCCTTGTACCAAAGACAGATGTGGATACGATGAACCGGATCAATGCGGCGATTGAAGCTGCCAAGCAGAAAGGGATTTCGGATAAATGGAACGGAGTGTGTCCTCCGATCGTTCAGACTCCGGTATACGACGGTGATGGTGTGAGACCATCAGACGGGATGGCTTTTGGCCCGGAGTGTAAAGGACACTGGGTATTCACTGCGAGTGCAAAAGCAGACTATCCGCCGGAAGTTGTAGATGCAAATCTGAATCCAATCATCAATCAGTCAGAGATTTACAGTGGAATTTATGCAAGAGTAAATGTGAATTTCTTCCCGTATGCATTTGGCGGAAAGAAAGGAATCGGGTGCGGGCTTGGACCGGTGCAGAAACTTGCAGACGGAGAAGCGCTTGGTGGGAGTACACCCAGTGCATCCCAAGTCTTCGGAACAGGAGCGATGCAAGGGTACGGACAAAACGGAAATGCAGGAGGAATCAACCCAATCACTGGCTTACCAATGTGATGATGTTTTGGTAGATTATGTAGCATATGCTGGTGGAAACACAGTTACGGGAACAGTATCTGTAGCGAAGAATGCTTCTGAAGAAGAAATTGAGGAATGTATTAAGGACGATATTGTTGAATCAATTCAATTTTCAATATGTCCATAAATCAGAAAAGGGGCATATGCCCCTTTTTGTAACAGGAGGGACGCAGATGTTAAGGCATTTGAGTATAGACATTGAAACAAAGAGCAGCGTGGATATCGGAAAAGCCGGATTGTACAGATATGCACAGTCAGAAGATTTTGAAGTGTTATTGTTTGCTTATCAGATGGATGATGGGGAAGTTGAGCTTGTGGATTTGGCACAGGGAGAGCAGATCCCGGAAAATGTGCAGTTGATGCTGAAAGATGCGACTGTTGTAAAACATGCATACAATGCAGCGTTTGAATGGTATTGCCTGAATCGTGCCGGTTATGAGACACCATTAGAACAGTGGAGATGTACTATGATACATGGACTGTATTGTGGTTACACAGCCGGACTGGATGCGACCGGAAAGGCAATCGGACTTCCGCAGGACAAGCAGAAACTGACAACCGGAAAAGCATTGATCCGGTACTTCTGCGTTCCATGTAAACCGACAAAGAGCAATGGAAATCGGACATGGAATCTTCCGAGACATGCACCGGAGAAATGGGAATTGTTCAAGGAATACTGCAAACAGGACGTGGTAACAGAGCACGCAATATTAAAACGCCTGAATTATTTTCCAGTTCCGGAAGAAGAACAGGAGTTATGGCAGCAGGATATCCGGATGAACGCCTTTGGTGTGCGCGTGGATTCGAAACTGATTGAAGGAGCCCTGACGATAGACGGAGTGAGCGGTGCGGAGCTGACAGAGGAGGCGATCAATATTACAGGACTGCAGAATCCAAACAGTACAGTGCAGTTGAAAGCATGGGTGGAAAAAGAACTTTCAGACAGATTAGAGGTGGATGTGGAACTTCCGGGACTACGGAAAGAAGACGTCTCCATGCTTTTGGAAAGAAACGATCTCCCCAAGGAAATAAGGCGTGTGCTCGAAATACGGCAGCAGCTTGGGAAGACATCCATTAAGAAATATGTGGCGATGAAAACGGCCAAGGGTGCAGATGAACGCGTACGCGGTCTGACACAGTATTATGGGGCGAATCGAACCGGAAGATGGGCGGGACGGCTTGTGCAGTTACAGAATCTTCCAAGAAATTATCTGAAGACATTGGACTATGCAAGGCAACTTGTAAAGGAAAAGAATTATGACGGGATAAGGTTCTTGTATGGAAATGTTCCGGATACGCTTTCCCAGCTGATCAGAACAGCCTTTATCCCATCGGAGGGACATAAGTTTGTAGTTGCCGATTTTTCTGCGATTGAGGCACGTGTGATCGCATGGCTTGCGGGGGAACAGTGGGTAAACGAAGTATTTGCTACTCACGGAAAGATTTATGAAGCAACGGCATCTCAGATGTTCCATGTACCGATTGAAAAGATTGTAAAAGGAAACCCTGAGTACAGTCTGAGACAAAAAGGGAAGGTTGCGACACTTGCGCTTGGATACCAGGGAGGAACAGCTGCGCTGATCGCGATGGGAGCATTGAACATGGGACTGGCAGAAGAGGAGCTTCCGGATATTGTGCAGAGATGGAGAAATGCGAATCCGAGAATCCGAGATTTGTGGTATGCGGTGGAACAGGCAGCGCTTACAACGATGCAGACGGCTCAGCCACAGGGCATCAACGGTTTGATTTTCCGGTATGAGGGAGAGCTGATGTATGGACAGAGCTTCCTGACAGTACAATTGCCAAGTGGGCGAAAACTTTTTTATCCGAAACCGTTCTTAAAGGAAAATCAGTTCGGGAAGATGGCAATCCATTATTATACAGTCGGACAGCAGACAAAAAAATGGGAAGTGGCATCTACTTATGGAGGAAAAATGACGGAAAATATCGTGCAGGCAATCGCAAGAGACTGTTTAGCTGAAACCCTCAGAAGGATTGAGCAATTAGGCTTGCAGGTCGTATTCCACGTACATGACGAGGTTATCATTGATGCGCCGATGGAAGTAACAGTGGAACAAATCTGTGACTTGATGGCGGAACCAATCAGCTGGGCACCGGGGTTGCTCTTAAAGGGAGCCGGATTTGAAAGCAGTTATTATATGAAAGACTAGGAGGAAACAGATGGATTACAATAGAAAATTATGGATCAGCACGGCCGGAACTAGAAAGGCAACGTACTGGCCGAAGAATGAAATCATGTGGTCTGATTTTGTGGACCGTCTGGAAAATCCGGTGAGAAGTTCTGAAACAATGGAGGAATATCTGGCGCTGGGGAAAAGCCAGCAGGCGGAATTGAAGGACGTAGGAGGATTCGTAGGCGGCACCTTTATCAATGACAGGAGAAAGAGCTCTTATGTACAAGGAAGGGATATTTTGACTTTGGATATGGATAATATCCCCGCAGGACAGACTGATGAAATATTGAAAAGAGTATCAGGGCTTGGATGTGCGGCTGCAGTCTACAGTACAAGGAAACATACAGGATATGCGCCAAGACTGAGGGTGCTGATCCCATTAGACAGGACAGCTACCTCTGATGAATATGAGCCGGCAGCAAGAAAAGCAGCAGCGCTGATCGGGATCGAGTTCTGTGATCCAACGACATTTGACGCAAGCCGGCTGATGTACTGGCCAAGTTGTTGCAGTGATGGGGAGTATATCTGTAAGAGTTATGACCATCCGTTCTGCAGTCTGGACGGATTGCTCGGGATGTATCAGGACTGGAAGTGCGTGAGCGAGTGGCCGCAGGTACCGGGAAGTGATGCGATCGAGCGCAGAAGACTTGCAAGGCAGGAGAACCCGCTAGAGAAAAAAGGAATCATTGGGGCGTTCTGCCGCACTTATACGGTCACGCAGGCAATGGAGAAATTTATCCCTGGCATGTATGAGACAACGGATATTCCTGGGAGATATACATACACTGGTGGATCCACAACAGGCGGGGCGATCCTGTACGATGGCGATCTGTTCTTATATTCCCATCATGCAACGGATCCATGTTCCGGACAGCTTGTGAATGCGTTTGATTTGATTAGGCTACACATGTTCTCTGACAGGGATAAAGAAGCAAAAGAGGCAACTCCGGTGAATAAGCTTCCTTCTTTTCAAGCGATGTCAAAACTTGCAAGGGAAGACAAGACAGTGTCCGGTCTTGTTGTAAAAGAAAAGTTTGAACAGGCAAAAGAAGTCTCCGGCATGAATCCGGCGGAGGACGAAAACGTGGACTGGGTCTTAAGACTTACAAGAGACGGAAATAACCGGATTGAAAAAACAATCAATAACGTGACAATGATTTTGGAGAATGATCCTTTTTTAAAAGGAAAGATTGTGACGGATGAGTTTGCAAGCTGTGGCATGGTGCGTGGGAGCCTCCCGTGGAACCAGAGAGAGGGAAAGCGGAGATGGGAAGATGTGGACTATGCCGGATATTATCGTTATATGGAGACGTTTTACGGGATTACAGGCAAGGAAAAGCTGGACAATGGTCTTCTGATCGTCAGCAGTCAGAACAAGGTCAATGAGGTGAAGGAATACCTGACAAGTCTCAAATGGGACGGTGTAAAGAGGGTGGATACGCTTCTTTCGGATTATCTTGGGGCTGATGATAACCTCTATACGCGTGCAGTAATACGGAAATCATTGTGTGCTGCAGTGGCAAGGGGAATCTTAGGCGGTGTGAAATATGATTACATGCCGATCTTTGCAGGACCGCAGGGGATTGGAAAGAGTACATTTCTTGCAATTCTTGGAAGAGAGTGGTTTTCTGATTCCCTCACAAGTTTCGAAGGAAAAGAGTCCGCGGAGCTGATACAGGGAACTTGGATCAATGAAGTCGGGGAACTGACGGCGATGACGAAGCAGGAGACCAGTGCGGTCAAACAGTTTCTGAGCAAGACGCATGATATCTATAGGGCGGCTTATGGACGTACAACGAATAAATACCCAAGACGGTGCGTATTCTTCGGTACAAGCAATGACAGCGAGTTTTTAAAGGATTCCACGGGGAACAGAAGGTTCTGGCCGGTGGATGTAGGAGAACATAAAGCAAAGAAATCGGTATGGCAGCAACTCCCTTTGGAAGTGGATCAGATATGGGCTGAAGCATATATGTACTGGGCAATGGGGGAAGACTTGTTTTTACCGAAAGAGATCGAAAAACTGGCAGAAGAACAGCAGGAAAAACACAGAGAATCCTATGCAAAAGAAGGCGTGGTAAGGGAATTTTTGGAAAGAAAACTTCCTGTGAACTGGGATGCAATGAACCTGATGCAGAGGCGGCAGTACCTGCAGGGAGGAATGCAGGCGCCTAAAAATGAAGAACTGACAGAACGCAGAAAAGTATGTGCTGCAGAGATTTGGCAGGAATGTTTTGGAAGTGATATCAAGTACATGGGAAAAAGAGACAGTATGGAGATCAATAGCATTTTATCAGGAATACCAGGGTGGAAAAGGAACCGGACTTCGCAGAGATATGGCTTTTATGGAACTCAAAGAGGGTTTGAAAGGGTGTCAACAATGTAGGACGACATGCGTAAACAAAGTCCGAAATTGTCAACAAAAGGACAAAAAATGCAAAAATTAGAAAAATAACAAGTTTGTTTACATGTTGACGGGATTGTTGCAAAGATGTTGACACGAAAAATCGCAGAAATACAACATTTATAAATATATGCCAACAATGTCAACAAACTTTTTATAAAAAATAAAAATATAAAAATAAAGAGTACACGTACGCTATATGTATTACCTAACGCGCCTAATAGAGAGTACACATACGCGTGCGAGGTTGTAGATGTTGCAGGAGGTGTGAAAATGTTAGAGAAAGAGATTGAGAAAATATTGGTGACAGAAGTGAAGAAGTTGGGAGGTAAGGCATATAAGTTTGTCAGTCCCGGTAACAGCGGGGTACCGGACCGGATTGTAATATTCCCGAAAAAACCCCCGGTGTTTGTGGAATTGAAAACGGACACAGGCGTGCTTACGAACCTGCAGACTGTACAGGTGAAAAGGCTGAGAGAACTTGGCCAAACGGTGGAAGTAGTAAAGGGGATAGCCGGATTGATCAAATTTTTCGGGAAATACGGATATCCGCAAGTGAGCATTCTACTTTCCGGAAAATACAAAGGGGTGAAAACAGATGGAGTTTAAACCACACGGCTATCAGAAACACTGTATTGAAAAGATCATCAAGATAAAAAAAATCGGGTTATTTCTCGATATGGGACTGGGAAAAACGATCACAACATTAACGGCCGTGAAGGAATTGAAATATAACCGGTTTGAAGTACGGAAAGTGCTTGTGATCGCACCGAAGAAAGTGGCCGAAGGAACATGGACCAAGGAAAAAGATAAATGGGAGCACACGAAGATGCTGAGGGTATCTCAGGTACTTGGAAGTCAGACAAAACGCATCCGTGCACTGAACACACCGGCGGACATCTACATCACCAACAGGGAGAACGTAGTGTGGTTAGTGGATTATTACCGGAACAGCTGGCCGTTTGACATGGTGGTGATCGATGAATCCAGCAGCTTTAAGAGCCATAAAGCAAAACGGTTCAAAGCACTTGCAGGTGTGGGAACAAGGATCAACCGTCTTGTAGAGCTTACGGGAACCCCATCCCCGAACGGACTTGACGACCTGTGGGCACAGATCTATCTGTTAGACGGAGGTGAACGACTCGGAAAAAGATATACGCAGTTCAGGGAACGGTATTTTGATCCGGGAGAACGCGGGAACAATGTGGTATATAACTACAAGGCAAAGCAGGGGAGCGAGGAAAGCATTCTGAAAATCATTTCCGACATCTGCATCAGCATGAAGGTAGAGGATTATCTGCAGCTTCCGGATGTGACATACCATCCAGTAACCGTTACCCTGGATACAAAAGCAAGAAAGGCATATCAGGAACTGGAGAGAAAAATGGTGCTGGCACTTCCGGAGGATGAAGAAGAAATCAGTGTGACAAGTGCAGCGGCGTTGAGCAATAAACTTCTGCAGCTTGGGAACGGTGCGATTTATGACGAGGATCGAAACGTGCATGAAATTCATAACTGCAAGATTGAGGCATTCATGGAACTGGTGGAATCTCTTCAGGGAAAACCGGCATTAGTGTTTTATAATTTCCAGCATGATAAGGAACGGGTCTTAAAGGCACTCGCAAAGACAGGGTTACGCGTAAGAGAGTTAAAGACCACACAGGATGAGGATGACTGGAATAATCGTGAAATTGATATTCTTCTGACGCACCCGGCAAGCAGTGCCTATGGGTTGAACCTGCAGCACGGAGGAAACCATGTAATCTGGTTCGGTCTCACTTGGAATTACGAACTGTATACCCAGGCAAATAAAAGACTGCACAGGCAGGGGCAGACGGAGAAGGTAATCATTCATCAGTTGGTATGTGATGGCACAAGAGACGAAGATGTAGTACAGGCGTTGGAACGAAAAGATGATGTGCAGAATTACGTGATGCAGAGTTTGAAAGCAAGGATAAAACGGATTAAGGAGGAATCAGGAAAATGAACAAATACGAAACAAAGATGGACAAGATAACAACGGAATTTGCAGAGCATATCTGTGACAATCTGTGCCGATATCCGCACATGGCAGATGGAAAGTCTTTAGAAATTATATGTTCAGAATGTAAAATTGGGAAGTTTATCTGCGATATCTTGAATGAATACAATCGGATTAATGATTTTGATAAGACGCAGACTGCAAAGCTGCTAAAGCAGGTGCAGGAGCTGAAGGAACGGGATACGGCGAAGAAACCGATTATCATCGGGGTGAATGGAGCAATTGGATGCAGAGTGGGGAAATGTCCAAAATGTGGAGGAATACTTAGAAGTTATATGAGGTTTTGCGACGAGTGCGGACAGAGGTTAGATTGGAGGGAGTAGATATGAAAGAATACGAAGTGATTGGGCATGCGACAGTTGTTTGTAGCATGCACGTTAAAGCGAACGAAGTTTTAAAGATTTGCGAAAGAGGAGTAGGAGGAGTGAAAAGGTGGACAACCTGGAAAACATTGTAAATAAAATGCAAAGCGACGCAGAAATGAAATACACAAGAACAGTAGAAAAAGAAAGAGCATACTGTGATGGATACAAACAGGGTATTGAAGATTTGTATGCATATATATACGACGGAGTAAAGCGTTTAAAGAGGACAGCGGAGCACGGTCTTAAGTGCCGTTGCTCCGACCTCACAGTATTATAGGCTCCTCTACTATATATACACATAAGTCGAGGAAATCTAACGCAGTTTTGAAGAAAAAAATATAAAAAATAAAGAAGGTGATAATTTGTACTTTTTACAAACATTAGATTTTGTAGCGAGTGCTCTTACTGTCATAAGTGGATTTGTGGCAGCAGGCTACATAATTGTAAAAGGAGCAAGGATAATTTACGAGGAGATCAAATATGAAGAGAAAACACACTAATGACGAACGAAAAATTGAACGAAACAGCCATTACGATGAGATGGAAACAAACAAGCCTCCTGATAATGCAAGAGCTGCATTTAAGCGAGACGTACGCAAGGAATACGGAGTGAAACAGTGCTTAATAAAATGGGGAGTCGACATGAAGGGAGTGATTGCCGGTGGAAATGACAAAAGAACGGTTAGCATCGTACAGGAGCAATCGACAAGAAATCGCTGAATTGGACTGGATGCTGAATAACCGATGGAAGAGCGACAGTATGATAGGGAATGATGTTGTATTTGATTACAGTAAAGGTTATCCAATGCCACAATCAGTCGTAGGGTTTGATCAGAAGAAGTATGAGAGACTGCAGAACCGAGACTTGAAAAGAAAGACATATTTGGAAAAGGAAAATGGGGAGATTGAGGATTTTGTAGGGAAGATTCAAAATAGTTTGACGAGGAGAATATTCAACCATTACTTCATAAAAGGGGAAAAACCCGTGAAGCAGAGTGAAGTGGCCAAAAAAGTACACTTAGACAGAAGTAGAATAAGCAGAAGAATAGATGAATATTTGAAAAACGCACAAAAAGCACAGAAAGCACATGTATAATAACAATAGAGCCAATAGGCGAACAGCAATCGGCTCGGAGAATCATTTCTTCCCAAAACACACTTATATATCAAGAAAGATATCTTGCAGATTGCGAGGCGTCTTTTTTCGTATTGAAATATATTACTAAATTTTGTATCATTATTATAGTTTTATGTAAGTATGTGGAGGTAAAAATGAACGACAAAGTACAAGATACTATTGGTGCAATGAAAGGAACTATTAAGGAAATACTTGCTGAAGATGCGGTTCCGGTACTTGCAGGGGAGATGTTGAAAGGTACAACGCTTGAATTTTTAAACAGTGCTGTAGGTGCTGTTTCTCCTAGAGTTGGCTCGGTGATGATCGCGTATCAGCAAAAAAGATGGGAACGAAATTGGGAAAAATATATACGAACTATATATGAAAAACAAGAGTTTTTTAATGAAAGGCTTAATAAATTGGAAGAGGAACAATGTAATAATTTTAAAAATAAGTTATTTCCATTAGTATCGGACTACGTTCAGAATGAAAAGCAAGAAGAAAAGATTCAATTAATTGTGAACGGTTTAGTAAATATTGCTTCAGGTGTAAATGCGCAAGATGATATTGTTTTACTTTACTATGATACATTAGAGCAGTTGAGCTTGTTAGATATTAGGATATTAAGAATTTACAAGCCACGATATTATGAAAATGAAGATCAAGATAATATCTTTACAATAATGAGAGACTTTAATGTGGAAAATTCTCAAATTAATATGATAAAGGAAAAATTGGTTAAGCTTGGATTAATTTCAAGTAAAAACGAAGAAAAAATGGGTGAAAATATCGAAAACATTATTAAATATTTAGAGGGGATTTCTCAAAAGAAAAAGAATGTAAAGTTAAAAAAGATGAATACGATAAATAGAAGTGATTCGTATAAAATTACTTCTTTTGGTTTGAAATTTATTGATTTCTTTACGGAAGTATATGCTATGAAAGAAGAGGCGTCTAAATAGGGCGTCTTTTCTAATACCCAAATATGGATACATAGCTCAGTGGTAGAGCACTTCACTCGTAGTGAATATGTCACAGGTTCGATTCCTGTTGTATCCAGAGATAGAAAATTAAAAAACAAACACGAATGAGAGGTGGTGAGGCTTGGCGAGACCGAGAAGTCCGAATAGAGATAAGGCGAAAGACCTATGGATTGAAAGTGGAAGAACACGCCTTCTTAAAGACATTGCGGAAGAATTAAACGTGTCGGAAGAACAAGTCAGAAAGTGGAAAAATCAAGATAGATGGGATAAAGTAACGTTACCAAATGCTAATAGTAACGTTACTAATCAAAAAGGTGGTCAACTAGGAAATAAAAATGCAGTAGGGAACAAAGGAGGAGCAGCCCCGAGACACAACAAAAATGCGTTAAAAACAGGAGAGTTTGAAACTCTCTTTTTTGATACATTAAATCAAGAAGAAAAAGAACTATTAGAAACAATTCCACACGATAAAGAAAAGCTTTTACTACAGGAAATACAGCTCTTGACAGTCAGAGAGCATAGAATGTTGAAACGGATTCAATCATTGAAAGAAGCGGAATGTGAGAAATATATGGGTGGAGATGCGAAGATACCAGCAGGAATGATGGTGACGAGGTATGCAGCTGGACATGAAAGAGGGGAATGGACTAATCTGAAAGAATACGAAGGGATTTTATCACAGATACAAATAATAGAAGATGCCATCACGAGAGTCCAAGCGCGAAAACAAAAAGCAATTGATTCTTTACACAAATTTGGATATGACGATGCACATTTGGAACTGGAAACAATGAAATTTGAGTTAGAGTTATTGAAACAAAATGGACAGACTGATGTTAAGGAAGATGATGGATTTATAGAGGCGATGAATAAAGCTGTGGAAGATGTTTGGAGTGATGAAGATGGATAAGATACAATCATTAAAACGGACAATATCCGAAATGAAAAATAGAAGGAAAGCGTCAACGAAACAAATATTTAAGTTTGAACCATTTTCTAAAAAGCAAAAACAAGTACTAACATGGTGGATTTCCACATCACCAGTATGTGAATGGGATGGAATCATAGCGGATGGAGCGATCAGATCGGGGAAAACGGTAAGCATGTCATTGTCCTATGTGATGTGGGCTATGGCAACGTTTTCAGGGCAGAATTTTGGCATGTGCGGAAAGACAATAGGCTCTTTTAGACGAAACGTGTTATTCTGGCTAAAGTTGATGCTTAAAAGCAGGGGATATGCAGTAACGGATCATAGATCGGATAACTTAATTGTAGTATCTCGAAATGGTATAGAAAACTATTTTTATATATTTGGTGGAAAAGATGAACGGTCACAAGATTTGATACAAGGTATCACTCTAGCAGGTTGTTTCTTTGATGAAGTTGCACTTATGCCTGAAAGTTTTGTCAATCAAGCTACAGAAGACAGATGATCAATACGTTGAAGATTTTAAAAAATTTCTTGATGGCACAGAGATAAAAGCGGTGATAGTGGATCCATCAGCTGCATCTTTTATAGCAGCACTTAGAAAAGCTGGATTCACGGTTATTAAAGCGAAAAATGATGTGGAAGATGGTATTCGTGTAGTTGGGATGCTTTTGAACCAAGAAGCGATAATTTTCTCTGAATCATGTGTTAATACGCGAAAAGAATTTGCATCTTATGCATGGGATAAGAAAGCAGCAGAAACGGAATCAATACCGTAATTGATTTTGCATATGAATTTGTGACGACTTTTGAATGGAAAAAATTTGGAAGAGCGATTTCGGATTTTTTAAATGGAAGTATAAGAGAAATCGAATGGACAAAGGCTGCAGAAGGATTATCTGATGGAATAAAAGGGATTCTTGATGCAATTATAGAATTTTTTGAAAATACAGATTGGGCAGAACTTGGAAGGAAAATCGCAGACTTCATAGGAACGATTGATTGGTCGGGAATTACACAGAGAGTATTCGAAGGAATTGGAGCAGCGCTTGGAGGTCTTGCGGCGTTCTTGTACGGATTAATTGAAGATGCTTGGACATCTGTTGTTGATTGGTGGAAAGAAACGGCGTATGAAGATGGGCAATTTACGATAGAGGGGCTTCTAAAAGGAATTTGGGATGCAATGGCATCAATTGGGACATGGATTAAAGAAAATATTTTTGATCCATTCGTAAACGGGTTTAAAAAAGCATTTGGAATACATTCTCCGTCGAAAGTGATGCAAGAACAAGGAAATTATATTGTACAAGGCTTATTACAGGGATTGGAAGATAAGATTGTAGATGTTTTCAAATGGTGCGCAGAACTGCCGCAGAAAATTAAAGATGCAATTGGAAGTCTATGGGATATAGGGAAAGATACAATTAAGTCATTCATAGATGGATTCTTATCGATTGATATTCCAACGCCACATTTTAAGAAGACTGGAAATGTGGAAATTGCAGGTATATCTACCCCGATCCCTAAAATTGGAGTCGAATGGTATGAAAAAGGAGGATTTCCAAGCACAGGAGAAATGTTTGTTGCGAGAGAAAGTGGACCGGAGCTTGTAGGACGTATGGGAAATCGAAATGTTGTAGCGAATAACAATCAAATTGTATCTGGTATTGCAGCAGGTGTTCAAAGTGCTGTTGCTGGGGCTTTCACAGATGTTGTTATGGCATTCGGAGGAGATACTTCGAGTTCGCCTACAGTAGAGGTGACAATTGTTTGTGATTCTGAAACATTGTATCAAACGGTAAAAAAGGGCAAAGAAAAGACAGATAGAAGATACAGTGTAGTGATACCTGTATAGCAAGAGGTGATAAAATGTCGATGATTTCAGTAGATGGGGTGGCGGTAAAATCGCCATCCTCTTTTAGTTGGGGGTTGCAAGATATATCTGATAGTGCAGCAGGACGAACGCAGGATACGGTTATGCACAAAAACAGAGTTGGACAGAAAAGAAAGATTTCTCTTTCATGGAAAGGACTAACACAAGAAGAAACATCAAAAGTTTTGAAAGCATTCAATCCGGAGTATATAAAAGTTACTTATCCGGATGCAATGAGTGGGGCAAATGAAACGAGAACTTTCTATGTGGGAGACAGGTCAGCCCCTGTGAAAATATGGACGATAGGAAACAAAAGATATGAAAGTGTATCTTTTGATTTGATAGAGAGGTAGTGCAATGATTAATGTTTCAAATGAATTCAAACAAAAAATGGAATCAGATAAAAGAAATTTTCTTACATATCTTGATATTACGCTGAAAGATGGAACGAAGATAGAAACATTAGATAACTCTGACTTATGGGAAAACGGACTGAAAATTTCTGATGGAGTGACAGCGAGCAATCAATTCACGGTTGGAAGTTGCATCATAAATAAACTGACAGTAACGCTGAACAATATTTATGATAAGTTTTCGGAGTATGATTTTGACGGCGCTGTTATCACCGTGCATCTTGGATTGAAATTAGATAGTGGGAAAATCGAGAAAATAAGAAAAGGCGTTTTAATTGTTGATGACCCTAGCTATAATGGGACAACAATTACGCTGGAATGTCTTGATTATATGTCGAAGTTTGATGTGGATTACAAGGAAGTGAAGACATCATATCCGGCAACACTTGGAGAAATTGTAAGAGATATTTGCAATCACTGTGGAATTCAATTGAATACGCCAGCATTTAGCAATTATAACCTTGAGATAAGGGAACGACCGGAAGATGAGGCGTTGACCTGCAGACAGGTACTTGCTTATGCTGCACAACTATCTTGTGGATTTGCAAGATGTGATACTTATGGAAGGTTGGAAATTAGATGGTTTGAACAAACGATTTTTGAAAAGAATGATAATCTTGACGGCGGTATATTTGATGATGGAACCCCACAGTATGCGTCAGGAGATCGAGCGGATGGTGGGAACTTTGATGACTATTCAAGTGGTGCCGATGTAGACGGCGGTACATTTGATGATTTGGATTATTATCATCATTTATACTCGTTGAATGGATTTAATGTGTGTACGGATGATGTAGTAATAACCGGAGTAAGCGTAACAGAAGAATTTGCGGAAACAGAAAAAGAAAAAAAGAATACGGTTCTAAATGGGACAGAAGGTTATGTACTTTCAATTTCTGGGAACAAATTTATCCAAAAGGGCGATGCTGAAAAGATTGCATCGTATTTGGGAAGTAAACTGATAGGATTAAGATTCCGTCCAATGTCTACGCAGGCACTCTCAGACCCAACGATTGAGGCGGGAGACTTAGCATATGTGACTGATCGTAAACAGAATACATACCATTGTTTTATTACGAATCTCACTTTTAATTTGGGCGGTTTTATGAGTGTGTCTTGCGATGCAGAAACACCGTCTAAAAATAGCGCGAAACAGTATTCAGAAATGACACAGGCGATTATAGAAGCTCGTAAGAATGCACAGGCTCAAATCTCAGAGTATGATTTGGCGGTGCAGGCGCTTACAAATCTTATCACGCAGTCTTTTGGTGTTTACAAAACCGCAGAGGAATTAGAGGACGGTTCGATCATTTATTACATGCATGACAAGCCAACATTAGAGGAATCTATGACTATATGGAAAATGACAGCTAATGCATTTGCCGTGTCTACGGATGGTGGAAAAACTTGGAATGCCGGAATGGATTCTTCTGGAAATGCAGTTGTAAATGTGCTTTCTGCAATTGGGATTAATTGTGATTGGATCCATGCTGGAACACTTACTCTCGGCGGATATAATAATCAGAATGGGAAGATGACCATTCAGGATGCGTCGGGAAATGAAATTGGCAGATGGGATAGTAAAGGGTTTAGTGCAAGCGGAAGATTTGAGAGTAAAAACACATCGGATGGAAGCTCTGTTATTGTAGAAAACGGTTATATATATATCAAAAACAAAGCGGGAAAAGTAACGGGTGCAATTTCGTACATCAATGGTGGAATTACGATAGATGTGTTAGGAGGCAGTAACCAACCTAGATTAACTCTTTCGGAGAATGGGAATATTATGTTGGTTAATGGCGATGGCAAAGGTTCTTGTTCAATCGGTGGCGGAGAATTTTTGTCGTTAAGTGCTGATAATATTTCTATCAGCGGGGGAAAAACAGGAACAGCAGAATTCAGTGATGGAAGTTATCTGCAGTTCAAAAGTGGAATCCTTGTTGGAGGGAGAACAGCATCAGGCAGTACTTTTTAGAGAGGGAGAGATGAATGTCAGTAATAGAAACAGCAGTAAATTGGGCTATTGGAATTGCAAATGACAATAGTCACGGATATGATCAGGGCAGTCGAGATGGACCTAACTACGACTGCTCTTCTTTGTTGTCGTGGGCATATCATAATGCGGGATTAAATACTAGACCGGGATATACACCGGCAACAGGATCTATGTACAGTGTATTTACAAAAGCAGGATTCATAGACGTGACAAGTCAGGTGAATCGTTCAAATGGAAGCGGAATGCAGCGAGGAGACATTTTGCTGAAGCCAGGAAATCATACAGCAATGCATATTGGAAATGGACAACTTGTCGAAGCAAGCCAAAATGAATTTGGCGGAATTACAGGTGGTGCAAGCGGAGATCAGACAGGAAAAGAAATATGGGTACATGGGTACTACAATTTTCCTTGGACATATGTCTTACGATATCCGGAACAAAGCAAGGGAGTATCGTTTGTCAGATGGATACCAGGATAACGGAGGAAAGAAAGAATGGCAATACAAAACAGGAGAGGTCCTTATGAGAAATTAGATAAAACAAAACTTCTTCCTGGGGAATATGCTATCGTTCTTCAGGATGATCCATTTTGTAAAGATGGAAAATCTGTATATATATGCTTCCATGCAGGAGATACGAAGCGCATGGCAACATTCGAAGATATGCAGGAAAACATAGAAGATATAACAGATGAAATCGAAAAAGAATTTACGGAAGAGATAAGGGCTGCTACAGAGGCAGCAAAAAAGATTACCGCTTACATTGAGGGAAAATTAGAAAATGGAGATTTTAATGGACCACAAGGACCACAGGGAATACCGGGCACAGACGGAGCAAAGGGAGAAAAAGGAGATACTGGAGCGAAAGGCGATACCGGACCAGTAGGACCGGAAGGACCACAAGGAGCAACTGGAAAGACAGGACCACAAGGACCACAAGGAATCCAAGGGGAGAAGGGAGATAAGGGAGACAAGGGTGAGAGTGGTGTGACAACTCCTGTAAGTGGTTTTATTTCTCTTGCCTGTGAACAAAATGGAGATTTGTATGTTTATTATCAAGAAGGGACAGATGCACCGGAGTTTGGGATAGACGGAGATGGAAATATGTATTATGTTACTTCTGCTTAGAATAAGGAGGGATAAAACGTGCCAAAAGTTTTAATTGGAAATGTAAAAGGTCCGAAGGGAGACACAGGAGCAACCGGACCACAGGGAAAGCAGGGACCACAAGGAGCAACTGGTCCTACAGGTCCTAAAGGAGCAACTGGTTCGCGAGGAAGCCGTTGGACACAGGGAACAACCATTACAGGGACTTCGACTACAGAAACGGTATTTTCGGGTTCAGGTATAACGGATGCATTAGTAAATGACAATTATTTGAACACGAGTACAGGAAATACATATAGATGTACAACAGGAGGAGCTGCGAGTGTTGCAAAATGGGTATATACAGGGAATCTGAAAGGTCCGCAAGGGGCAACCGGTCCGAAAGGTCCACAAGGTCCGCAAGGAGTTGTTAATGCAGGTTCCACGATTGATTTTACCGAGGCAACAAAGAGAGAAAATATTAAGACCGGAGAGAGTTGTGCGACATTATTTGGGAAAATTAAGAAATTTTTTACAGACTTAAAGACAGTTGCATTTACTGGAAGTTATACAGATTTGTCTAATAAGCCGGAAATAGTAAACGCTCTTACAGCGACATTGGCAGGCAAAGTCCTTGATGCAAGGCAAGGAAAGGCACTTGATGAAGCAAAATTAAATAAGGCGGATGTGGTGAATAATCTTGTGACTACAGTTGCTGGGTGTGCACTAGATGCAAGGCAGGGGAAGGCGTTGGATGGGAAAATTAGTGAGCTAAAGAGCAAAACAAATTTTGAAATGCTTAAATTTACAAATGGATACATAAAGAAATATGAAAATGGTTTTTTTGAATCATTTGGGAAGGTAGCTATTAATAATCAAGACTTTTCATTCATTCAGATTGGAACAACAGGATTATATCACGCAAGATATACGAATTTAGCATTTGGAATAACAGCAACAGAAGTGTTGAATATCCAAACAAGTGCGATGAATAACGGTATAGTTTGGGCGGCGCGCCCATCCGTAAGTGTGAGTAAACAGGCTATCGATGGCTATATTGTTCAACTTGGATCAGATAAGCAAAAGACTACATACATTGATGCATACGTAGCAGGTAAGTGGAAGTAGAAATAAAAGGAAAAGGAGACTAAAACAGTATGGAAAAGATTATTTTAAAAGACAAAACAGAGATTACAATTAAAGAAGGAGCAAGCCTTAATGCTATTACGGCTGTCGTAGAGCAATTTAAAGATTTAGACCAGATTGCATCTGCTCTTATGAAGGCAGGAAACCTGGATACTGTTGAATTTAAGCATGAAGATGAGGTAACCGGTTCTTACACCGATATGCGATTAGAATATCCATTATTTCAGGTTAATGTTGTGAATGAAAAAGTGGAGGCAACATTCGCAATCCGTGAAAAAACAGAGGAAGAAAAGAGACTAGATGCCCTTGAGAAAGGACAAAGCGTACAGGATGGAGCAATTATGGAGATGGCAGGGATGATAGGAGGTGAAGCATAATGGTGTTGTTTTACATTATGAAAATAAAAGATGGAACGATCACGATTGAGGATGTACCAACAAGATGGAAAGAGAACGTAGAAGCACAACTAAATAAGGAATAAGAGCAATTACAAATCCTTTAATATTTAATTCTGAAAAATGAATCAGAAGGGAAGAGGTATGAAGAAAATCAAATTATTTGTAACAGGTCAAGTTTTAGAGAAAGAAACAGAAGAGTGTATTGTTCAGTTATCAATGAATTATATACAATGCAGTTTTGATTTTCGGACTTCTGATTGGGATGGAACAATCAAGACTGCTGTTTTTGAAAATAAAATTGCAAAAAAAAGCAATAGTGTAATGCTGAAAGATGATACTTGCCTGATTCCCAATAGTGTACTTGAGGAACCGGGATTTGTTGAAATTGCAGTACACGGTGTAAAAGAAAATTACAGAATCACATCTTCAACTGTAAGTATCCGAAATAGTGAAACTATTTATGGCGGAGAAACAGAAATTCCACCAGAATTGAATATGTGGGAACAGATACTTTTGAAAATAAATGGTAAAGCAGATGATATGAAATTAGAAAATGATATTTTGCAATTATTTTCAGAAGATAATCCAATTGGAAGAAAGATTCGAATTCCGCCTGCTGGGGTTTTGGGGAGAGAGATTGAATTAAGAAATAACGGCTTAGCAATTCAGTGGCGGTATACAGATAGCAATCATTGGAAAGATTTAGTTTTATTGAGTGATATAAAAGGGGCAGATGGAGAAACACCGGAATTTGAAATTAGAAATGGGCACTTAATTGTTAAATATAAAAATTAGGAGGTAAGAGAATGGCGAGAGAAGTTGATTTAGGGAGTATTGTTGGACCAGCAGGTCCGCAGGGAAAGCAGGGAGAAACTGGTCCTACAGGTCCTAAAGGTCCGCAAGGAATCCAAGGAGTTCAGGGACCAAAAGGAGATACCGGATTACAAGGACCAAAAGGAGATACCGGATTACAAGGACCAAAAGGAGATAAGGGGGATCCGTTTGCTATTTCAAAGACATTTGCTTCTATCAAAACTATGAATGATGGATTTGCAACTGATGGCATAAAGGAAGGACAGTTTGTATTGATTGATACCGGAAATGTGGAGGATGAAGATAATGCAAAATTATATGTAAAGGGAAGCACCTCTTATACATATATTACAGATCTCTCCGGTGCGAAAGGCATGACCGGACCATCAGGTCCGCAGGGACCACAAGGAGTTCAAGGACCAAAAGGAGATACCGGATTACAAGGTCCAAAAGGGGATAAAGGAGAAACGCCTACTTTCGAAATTCGAGATGGGAATTTGTACGCTATTTACAATGATTAGAAAGAAGGGGATGCCCAATATGGAGATCAGAGCAGGACCGTAATGGTCTTTTTATTTTACAAATCTTTAGAAAAAAGGAGTAGAGACATGGAGACGATTATTTCAGCATGCATATCAGCATGCGTGACACTTTTGGTCTGTATAATAAGCAACCGTGCACAACAGGAGAAAACAAGAACATTGATGCAGTACAAGCTCGATGAGCTTACGAAAAAAGTCGAAAAGCATAATTCGGTTGTGGAAAGGACTTTTTTATTGGAAGAAAAAATTAAAGTAGCAAATCATAGAATTGAAGATTTAGAGGGAAAGGTAGGATAACAATTATGGAACAATTAGTTATGAACACGACATTGATTATCGGAATTATTGGGGTATTGGCATTTGCAGTATCTATTATTACACAGGTCTTTAAAGGAGTCTCAGGGCTTAAGAAAATTCCTACAGACATCTTAGTATTTGTACTGTCTATCGGAATTACGGTAGTGGCGTTTATTGCTTACATGCAGTACATACAGCAAGCGATTTTGTGGTATATGATCATTGCTGCTATTATGGCAGGATTCTTGGTGGCATTTGTGGCTATGTACGGATGGGAAAAAGTAGCGGAACTTTGGAAGAGATTTTATAAAGGTAATGCAAAGAAATAATTCAGAGGGCAAATAGCTGCCCTCTTACATAAAATGAAAGAGAGGAAAAGAACATGGGAATGAAATTTAAACAAGCACTTGAAGAAATGAAGAAAGGAATCCCGATGAAACTGCCATCATGGGGAGGATATTGGTGCTGGGATGATGAGAAACAGACGATTATCATGTACACGAAAGACAATCAGAGATTAGATATCCGAGAAACGCAACGAGTTGAATATACGTTGCAGAACATTCTCTCGGAGGAATGGATTCCAGCAGACGGCAATAATTGTCCAATACTTGGAGGAGAACTAAAAATGTCTTTCGGAGTAGCATTAGAATTGCTGAAAAAAGGAGTAAAAGTAGCACGTGAAGGCTGGAATGGAAAAGGGTTATTTGTAGTTTATCAGAAAGCATACCCACAGGGAATTCCATGTAATAAGCAAACGGCAGAGGTGTGGGGATTAAAAGAAGGGGATTTATTCAAATGTGAACCGTACTTACAAATCAATACAGTGGATGGATCGCACGCAATGTGGGCTCCGAGTATTAGAGATTGTTTGGCGAACGACTGGGTAATTGTAGAGTAGAAAGGAGAATTACTATGGGAAGAACATATAACGTACATGCAGGACATTGTCCACAGGGGCAAGGAGCAAGTGGAGCAGTCGGCATCTTGCAGGAATCTGTAGAAGATCGTGCAGTAAAAAACGAAGTAATCCGTCTGTTAAGAGCAGAAGGGCACACGGTATATGACTGCACGTGCGACGAAAATACAACAAAGCAAGGATGCCTGAACAAAATCGTTGCAAAGTGCAACCAACACAGCGTGGATTTAGATATCAGCCTACATTTAAACAGTGGGCGAAACGATTATGGCGGAGACGGAAGTACAGGTGGTGTCGAGGTATGGAACTACGATACTGGAACACAGGAAATCTCGGACAGAATCTGTGAAGCGATTGCAACAGAGTTAGGAATCCACAACAGAAGGACGAAATACGACAAGGACTTATTTGTACTGGCAAATACAAAGTCAAAGGCGTTGTTAGTAGAGTGTTGCTTTGTTGATGATGCAGACGATGCGGAAGTGTGGGATGCAAAGCGCTGCGCAAAAGCAATCGTAAGGGGTGTTTTAAATAAAGAAATTAGTGGAACAACAGGAGGTAGTACAGTGAGTACAGTAAGAAGAATTGGACCAGGGTCAGCACATCTTAACAGTGACTGCCCTATTTATGATGCAACATGGAAAAATGTCATTATCAATGCCAAGCAAGGAGATCACATTACCGTACTTGATTCGGGTACAGAAGGTGTAAAAGTAAGACACAACAGCACAGTGGGATACATGCATTGCAAATATGTCATGCCGGACATCAAAAAAGGCGACAAGTTACGTGCGGTTGAGGACATAACGGTCACAATCAAAAAGGGGACTCAATTAGTATCTCAGGACGGCGGTTACATGGGTAATATCGTAAACGGTAACTTTATTATCAATTCAAAATCAGTCGAGAAAATCTAAATAACACAGCCCCATCTCCGAAGAGGTGGGGCGAAAATATTGTATCATCTTACAAAACTTAATAGAATATAATAAAACCGTTTACAACACGTTTACAACAAAAATGCCTGCAAACGGCGTATTTATGTAAAATTATTTTACATAGATTTAACATTACTTGCGTTTTAGATTTAACAGAGGTTCGATATGATATGACCTGTGAAGAAGTTAAGGAATAAAAAATCTTTTACTGAAAAAGGAGAAATGTAAAAATGAAAATGAAAAAGTTTTTAGCGTTAACAGCAACAGTAGCAATGGTAGCCTCAATGGCAGTTGGATGTGGAAACTCAGGTAATTCAGATAAAACAGATGGAAAAGCAGAGACAGAATTTGATGCGGCAAATGATATCTCAGTTGTTTCAAGAGAAGATGGTTCGGGAACAAGAGGTGCTTTTATCGAGTTGTTCGGAATTGAAGAAAAAGACGCTTCAGGAGAAAAAGTAGATAACACAACAGAGGAGGCTAACATTACAAATAGTACATCCGTTATGTTATCAACAGTGGCGGACAATGAGTATGCAATCGGATATGTTTCACTTGGTTCTTTAAATGACACTGTAAAAGCATTGAAAGTAGATGGGGCAGAGCCGACAGAAGAAAACATCAAATCTGGCGAATACAAAGTGGCAAGACCGTTTAATATCGCAACAAAAGGTGATGTAAGCGAGGTGGCTCAGGACTTTATCAATTTTATCTTGAGCACGGAAGGTCAGGCAGTTGTGTCAGAAAGCGGATATATTGCTTTGGATAACGTTCAGGCATATGCAGGAAGCAAATCGGCAGGTAAAGTATCCATCGCAGGTTCATCTTCTATCACGCCGGTTATGGAAAAATTAAAAGAAGCATATTTAAAAGTAAATCCATCAGCAGAGATTGAAATTCAGGAAAGTGATTCTACAACAGGTATGACATCTGTAGCAGACGGTATCTGCGACATCGGAATGGCATCCAGAGAAGTGAAAGAGGAAGAGCTTGCAAAAGGCTTGAAAGCAACTGTAATCGCAACAGATGGTATCGCAGTGATTGTCAACAAAGCAAACACATTGGATGACATTACAAGTGATCAGGTAAAATCAATCTATGTTGGTGATGCACTTTCATGGGATGAAATTATAAAATAAGTAGAGGAAACGAAAGACGATGAAAAAAGCATGGAACGAAAAATTCATGCAGGGAGTGTTCTTCATTGCCGCCTGTGCTTCGGTGCTGGCGGTAGCTCTCATTTGTGTATTTTTATTTGCAAATGGGATTCCTGCGATGAAAGAAATCGGATTTTTACAATTTTTAAGTGGTGAGCGTTGGAGACCTTCCAATGATATCTATGGAATCTTCCCGATGATTGTGGGAAGCATTTATGTGACTGCTGGAGCAATTCTTTTTGGAGTGCCGATTGGAATTTTGACATCGATATTCATGGCAAAATATTGCCCGAAGAAAATTTATCCGGTATTAAAAGGTGCGACAGAGCTTTTAGCGGGAATTCCATCTGTAGTATATGGATTTTTCGGACTGGTTGTGATGGTTCCGATGATTCGAGAACTTGGTATGACATTGAAGCGTGCGGGAATCGTAAAAACAGCAGGAGATGGAAACAGTATGCTGACAGCATCTATCTTGCTTGGAATGATGATTTTGCCAACCATCATCGGTGTGACAGAATCTGCAATCAGAAGTGTTCCGAATCAGTATTATGAAGGAGCGCTTGCACTTGGAGCAACGCATGAAAGAAGTATTTTTGCGGTCGTTCTTCCGGCGGCAAAATCAGGCGTGGTAGCCGGAATCGTACTTGGAATCGGGCGTGCGATCGGAGAGACAATGGCTGTCATCATGGTTGCAGGAAATCAGGCGAGAATGCCGGTAAGTATTATGAAGGGTGTGCGTACAATGACTGCGAACATTGTCATTGAGATGGGGTACGCAACCGGACTGCACAGAGAGGCATTGATTGCGACAGCAGTTGTACTGTTTGTATTTATCCTGATTATTAATCTTTCTGTATCATTGTTAAATAGGAGGGGACACCGTGACTAGAAGTATAGGAGAAAAACTGCGTTCTTATAAAAGAACACCGGGATCATTTATTTTGATGCTCCTCGTGATGCTCTCTGCAATCATAACATTTGCAGTGTTATTATTTTTAATTGCATATATTTTGATCAACGGAATCCCGCATATTAAGCCGGAATTGTTTGCGTTGAAATACACAAGTGAAAATGGATCGCTGTTCCCTGCTTTGATCAATACGATTATTATGACGGCGTTGTCTTTGATCATTGCAGTTCCGTTTGGAATTTTCTCTGCAATTTTTCTTGTGGAATATGCCAAACGAGGAAATAAATTTATCAATGTTATCCGTATTACGACGGAGACATTGTCTGGAATTCCATCGATTGTATATGGACTTTTTGGAATGTTGTTTTTTGTTACAACATTAAAATGGGGGTACTCTTTGCTGGCGGGAGCGTTTACATTGTCGATCATGATTCTTCCGCTCATCATGCGTACTACAGAAGAGGCATTAAAAGCAGTTCCCGACAGTTATCGGGAAGGAAGTTTTGGACTTGGAGCGGGTAAACTTCGAACAGTGTTTCGAATTGTGCTTCCATCGGCAGTGCCTGGAATTTTGGCAGGTGTTATTCTTGCGGTTGGAAGAATTGTCGGTGAGACGGCAGCATTGATTTATACAGCCGGAACAGTTGCAGATATCCCGGATGGAGTGATGGGATCAGGAAGAACGCTGGCGGTTCATATGTACAGTATGTCAAGAGAAGGGCTTCATATGAATCAGGCGTATGCAACAGCAGTAGTACTGCTTGTACTTGTGATCGGAATTAACTGGCTGTCAGGATTTATAGCGAAAAAGATAACGAAAGGAAACGGAAATGGCGAAAATTAGTATCAAAAATCTGGATCTTTATTACAGTGATTTTAAAGCACTGAAAAATGTGAATTTAGATATAGAGGCAAATAAAATTACGGCGTTTATCGGGCCGAGCGGATGTGGAAAATCAACACTCTTAAAATCGTTGAACCGCATGAACGACCTTGTGGAAGGATGTAAGATTGAAGGGGAAATCTTACTGGACAATCAAAATATTTATAAAAGTATGGACGTAAATCTTTTGAGAAAACGTGTTGGAATGGTATTTCAGAAACCAAATCCGTTTCCGATGAGTATTTATGACAACATTGCATTTGGGCCGAGAACACATGGAATTCGCTCCAAAGCAAAACTGGATGATATTGTAGAAAAATCATTGCGAGATGCGGCAATCTGGGAGGAGACAAAGGATAGATTGAAAAAGAGCGCTCTTGGTATGTCTGGTGGACAGCAGCAGAGATTGTGTATTGCGCGTGCGCTGGCGGTACAACCGGAAGTGCTTTTGATGGACGAGCCTACGTCGGCTCTTGACCCGATTTCTACCTCGAAGATAGAAGACCTTGCGATGGAATTGAAAAAAGATTATACTATTGTTATGGTTACACATAATATGCAGCAGGCTGTTCGTGTGTCTGATAATACTGCCTTTTTCCTTTTGGGAGAAGTGATTGAATATAATGAGACAGAGAAATTGTTCTCAATTCCGTCGGATAAACGGACAGAAGATTATATTACAGGGAGGTTCGGATAGTATGAGAAATAAGTTTGACATGCAGTTAGAAAATTTAAGTGCCCAGTTAATTAATATGGGAAGTCTCTGCGAAAAAGCGATTGCAAATGTGGCAAAAGCAATTCAAAAAGGAGACTTAGAGCTTGCGAAACTTGTAATGAAAGAAGACGAAGAAATTGATCAGATGGAAAAAGACATTGAAAGATTGTGTTTGAAGCTTTTGCTGCAGCAGCAGCCTGTAGCCCGTGATCTGCGTCAGATTTCCGCAGCCTTAAAGATGATCACGGATATGGAGCGTATCGGGGACCAGACTTCTGATATTGCAGATATTATTATCGGAGCAGGCATGTCTGAGGCAAGGGAGATTCCTGTTATCGGAAAGATGGCGGAAGCTACAAGTAAGATGGTGAATGACAGTGTCCTTGCATATGTGAATAAAGATTTGGAACTTGCGAGAAAAGTAATGCTTGCAGATGATGAGGTAGATAAATTGTTTGACCAGACAAAGCAAAAGCTGGTAAAATTAATTGCTGAGGATCATGGAAATCAGGGAGAAAAGGCAATCGATCTGATTATGATCACAAAATATTTGGAGCGTATCGGAGACCATGCGACAAATATTGCGGAATGGGTAGAATTTTCTATCACAGGTGTACACAAAGGAATGACAACTGTATAGGAAAAGATAAAGGAGAATCAAGGGATGATATATTGTGTAGAAGACGATGGAAATATTCGGGAACTGGTAGTATACACATTGAACACGACGGGGATGGAAGCCCGTGGGTTTGAAGATGGAAAATCCTTTATGGAAGCTTTGGCGTTTGAGACGCCAGAGCTTATTTTGCTTGATATCATGCTTCCGGGTGAAGATGGACTATCATTGTTAAAGAAACTTAAGAATTCGGCAAAGACAAAGGAAATACCGGTCATTATGGTGACAGCAAAAGGGGCAGAGTACGACAAAGTAGTAGGGCTTGATGGCGGAGCGGATGACTATGTGACAAAACCGTTTGGAATGATGGAGTTGGTATCGCGGATCAAGGCAGTACTTCGAAGAACCAAAAAAGAGAAGGAAGAGGGACAGTATTCGGTCGGCAATCTTTCCATGGATTTGAAAAAGCATGTAGTGTTTGTCGATGGAAAACAGGTGACTCTTACGTTGAAAGAATTTGAATTGCTCGGTCGCCTTGTGCAGAACCACAATATTGTGTTGACAAGAGATCGTTTATTAGAGGAAGTATGGGGATATGATTTTGACGGAGAGACACGTACAGTGGATGTTCATGTGCGGACACTCAGACAGAAACTAGGAAGCGCCGGTGATATGATTCAGACTGTGCGGGGAGTCGGCTACAGGTTAGGAGAGATCAATGAGAGTTAAAATACAAAAAAGTATGCTTTTAGTACTTTGCATTACACTTCTTACAACCTTTTCGCTTTTGATTGCGGCTACATATTTTCAGTCTCTGAATAATATGAAAGCAGAGCTAAAGCAGGAGGCCGTATATATTCAGACGGCAATCAATATATCCGGGACAAAGTATCTGGAAGATATGGATGCGGCACAGGTGAAGACGAGGCTGACAGTGATTGATGAGAATGGTACTGTTTTATATGATTCAAAAGAAGATGATTTTACATTTGAAAATCACAAAGAGCGAAAAGAAGTCAAGGATGCATTTGCGAACGGTTGGGGGGAAGATTTGAGAAAGTCGAATACCTTAGGAGAGCAGACATATTACTATGCACTAACCTTGAATGATGGAAATATCCTGAGAGTTGCAAAAACAGTAGATAATGTGCAGCCGGCAATTATGGATATGCTGCCTTATATGGCGGTGATTGCGGTTGGAATGTTTTGCTTTGCCTATTTTCTTGCAAAATGGCAGACGTCGAGATTGATACGCCCGATTAATAATCTGAATTTGGAAGAACCGCTTGAGAACAATGTATATGAAGAATTGAAACCCTTGTTGTTAAGCATTGACAAACAGAACAAAGAAAAAGAGGCTGTGGCAAACATGCGAAAGGAATTTTCCGCAAATGTTTCTCATGAATTGAAGACACCGCTTACTTCTATTTCCGGATATGCTGAGATTATGAAGAGCGGACTTGTGAAACCGGATGATATGATTGGATTTTCTGAGCGGATTTATAATGAGGCAAGTCGTCTGATTACCTTGATTGAAGATATTATTAAGTTGTCTAAGTTGGATGAGGGAAATGTTGAAATTGAGCAGGAGGATGTGGATTTATTCGGATTGGCGCGGGAAATTTGCAGCAGACTGGCACCGCAGGCAGAGAAGAAGAAAGTGCATCTGGAAGTGATTGGAGAAACTGTGATTTATCATGGTGTAAAAAGAATTTTGGATGAGATGATCTACAACGTCTGTGAAAATGCGATCAAGTATAATGTGTCAGGCGGTGAAGTGAAAATCTGGGTGGGCAATACACTCAAAGGACCGAAAGTGATTGTTCAGGATACCGGGATTGGAATACCGGAAGACCAGAAAGAACGTATTTTCGAGCGCTTTTACCGTGTGGATAAAAGTCATTCAAAAGAGACCGGAGGAACCGGTCTCGGACTTTCGATTGTGAAGCACGGTGCGATTTTGCACAATGCAGAGATTACAGTGAACAGTAAAGTTGGAGAAGGAACAAGAATGGAGATTTTGTTTGAACAGGATAAATCTTCAGACTAGCAGGAGGAAGTCTGAGATCTATAGTGGATACCAAACTCCATCGATTCCAATTGCATCTATCTGCGTCCAATCGCAGCGGTTCGAGAAGCCATAAATCCAACGGAATCCTTCAAAGGAATCATCTTGAACTGCCTCACGACTGGAATGATTTATTCCAACTTTCTTTTCTGTTGATGATTTTCCTGTCAAAACGTCTTCTTTACCATTCTTATAGCGGAAAGTAATCTGGACGTCCCCGGGATCTTCAGGAAAATTGGTATCTGTATCTCCTTCTGCCCATATTGTGATTCCAAGTGGAGAGTATTCTAATTTTGTATACATTTCAGATTTTCCTAAAGCTATAGATTTTGGTTCTATCGTCTTTTTTAGTGAAACGGTGAGATATTGTGTGGATTTTGGAATGTTGATACGGATATTCTCCTGTTCCCCGTTTATGTCCAGCCAGTAATAAGCTTCTTTTTCATTTGACAGATCAGTATAATAACACATGCTTGCCGCTTTTGAGGCAACCGGACCTGGCAGCTGCTTCAGTTCTTTTTCTGCTTCTTTTGTCAGTGCTTCCAGTTTTATCAGTATACGTCCGATATTACCATCATATGCCATGTCTACAAGGGAGAGAGAATAATCATCTGTCGAAATTTTTTGGTCTGAAGTAAGGACTTCTTTTTCGTTTAGACCAAACATTTTTTTTATAGACCATCCAAGTTCCTCAGATGCCACCGCATATGCACCGCCACCCAATATTGCTGCCAAGACGAAACCAGCCGCCAGTCGTTTCATAGTCCGTAAAAATCGAACCTGCTTTTGCTGCTTCATATTCTGGTGAACTTTTTTGAGTGTCATATTTCGAATTTTCTCTTCGTCACAGTTGACAGAATCAGACTTTATGTCTGTAAGCAATACATCTTTTGAATTCAAATGTCCAAATAATTCATACAGATTTACTTTTTTCATGAGTCACTCCTCCTTCTTTGAATTTTGTGATTAGTTTATCGCGCCCTCGGTATAATTTGGATTTCACAGTAGATATGGGTAACTGCATTGTATTGGCGATTTCATTCAGTTTAAATCCGTAAAAATAATATGCCAACATCAGATGTTGTTCAACGGCATTAAGCTCATTTAGCAGTTCCCGAATTTTTTCGATTTGTTCTTTTTCACCGAAATATTCATCCACACAGATAAAATCCAATACACTCTCTTCTTCAAGAACAATCTGTTTATGTTTTTCTCGTAAGCGGTTTCGTGTTTGATTTCTGGCAATCTGTGCTAAATATGGTTTCAAAGTATTGTGATTTTCAAATGACTGCTGTGATTTCCATAAGGAAAAAAATACGTCAGAAACAATTTCTTCCATATCTTCCTTTTCTAAACAGTCACAGGAAATCCCTTTTACAATCGTATAAACATATCCGGTATATTGTTTCATAAGGTTTTCCAATGTTTTTTCATCCAATACCAGTTTTTTCATCTTATTGAAATCCCCCCTTTCACTTACCTATACACAAAATCAAAGGAAAAAGTTTCATTAAAAAAGAAATATTTTTAATAAATTTGTTGGAATATACAAAAAATCCGAGGAGAATTCACGTGTTAGAGGATTCTCTTCGGATTTTTGAAAATAAAGTCAAAAGTAATTATGCTTCTACAAATACTTCTTTACCCATTCCGCAGATTGGACATACCCAATCTTCCGGGATATCTTCAAAAGCTGTTCCAGGAGCGATTCCGTTATCTGGATCACCAACTTCTGGATCGTATTCATAGCCACATGGTTCGCAAATATATTTCTTCATAGTAATACCTCCTTATAAATAACATGATAGATCAGTTACTATCATAATCTTTTTGACAAAATTTATTCTAGCAGAATTTTTGATAAATGTCTAGATAAAAATAGTAATCTTTCCTATTTTGTGCAATTTGCATAGAAGTTATGTCTGAAAAGTTTGTGCATATATTAATAAAAAGAGAGAGTGGGTGTTTGGATGAAGAGAAAAATTCTGATGTCTGTATTGGTTTGCTTGTTTATTTTAGGAACGTGTATGGGTGCGGTGAGAGAAATATCTGTAAGCAACACAGTCAACGGCAGAGAATTGCCGATTTATTCTGTGGAGACAGAAGCAAAGCAGGTGGCGCTTTCCTTTGATGCAACATGGGGAAATGAATATATGAAGCAGATTTTGGATGTGCTGGATAAATATGATGTGAAGGCAACGTTTTTTCTTACAGGAAACTGGGTAGGGAAATATCCGGAAGATGTAAAACAGATTCAGCTTGCAAGGCACGATATCGGAAATCATAGTGAGAATCACAAAGCGATGAGCCAGCTCTCAAAGGAAGCTTGCAAAGAAGAGATTGTATCTGTACACGAAAAAGTAAAAGCTTTGACGGGGATAGAGATGAAATTGTTTCGAGTTCCTTATGGAGATTATGATGATCAAGTGATCAGGACAGCAAAAGCTTGTGGATACGAAGTGATACAGTGGTCGATTGATTCTCAGGATTGGAAGGATTATGGGAAGGAAAGCATTGTAAAAACTATTTTAAAAAATAAAGAATTAAAAAGTGGGGCGATTATTTTGATGCATAGTGGAGCAAAATATACAAAAGATGCTTTGGAATCTGTGATTTTGGGGCTTCGAGAACAAGGATATGAATTGGTTCCGGTGTCAGAACTAATTTATAAAGAAAATTATCATTTGGATGTGACCGGAAGACAGATAAAAAATAAATGAGAAATTAAGACTGATAAAATCATTTTAGAAGTAATTGACAAACGTAAAGCAGGTCGATATAATTATAAGAAACAAGGGCGTTTTCCGTGGAGTGAGAACGTCCATTTTTATTTCAGGATTTGGAGGGATATCAGTGAGAAACTATACAAAAAGAGACATATACAGACTTGTAGAAGAAGAGGATGTGGGCTTTATCCGGCTTCAATTTACAGATATATATGGAATGATGAAAAATATAGCAATCACGACAAACCAGCTGGAAAAAGCGCTGGATAACCGATGTGTGTTTGACGGTTCTTCCATCGAGGGATTTGCAAAGGATGAGGACTCGGATATGTATCTGTATCCGGATTTGAATACATTTGAGATTTTTCCGTGGAGACCACAGCAGGGAAAGGTTGCGAGACTCATTTGTGATGTGTATCGTCAGGACGGAACCCCTTTTGAGAATGATCCGCGGCATATTCTAAAAAAGACGGTTGAGAAAGCAAAAGCTATGGGATATCAACTACAAGTAAGCCCGAAGTGTGAGTTCTTTTTGTTCCATACAGATGATCATGGACTCCCGACAACCGTATCCCATGAAAATGCAGGATATTTTGATTTGGGACCTTTGGATTTCGGGGAGAATGCAAGACGTGACATGGTCCTGACATTGGAGGATATGGGGTTTGAGATCGAGACTTCTCATCATGAAGCGGCTGCGGCACAACATGAGATTGATTTCCGATATGATGAGACATTGGCTGCCGCCGATAAGATGATGACATTTAAACTTGTGGTAAAAACGATTGCAAAACGGCACGGACTGCATGCAACATTTATGCCGAAACCAAAATCAGGAGAAAATGGTTCGGGTATGCATCTGAATATGTCCTTGACAAAAGACGGAGTGAATCTGTTCGCCGATGAGAATGGTGAGAATGGACTGAGTCAGGAAGCAAGTTATTTCATCGGAGGAATTATGGCGCATATTCAGGCGATTACACTGATCACCAATCCGATTGTAAATTCTTATAAAAGACTCGTGACAAGAAGAAAACCGGTATTTCGGATTCCGGCAGAGCGCGGGGAGAAAACGAGAGTTGAGTTTCGAAGTCCAGATCCATCTGCCAATCCATATCTCGCATTTGCAGTGTGCCTTGCGGCTGGATTAGAAGGAATTGAAAAGAAGATCCTTCCGCCGGAACACATGGAAAAATATAATGAGTTACTTCCGGGAAGTCTCCTGGAAGCAGTCAGAGCTTTTGAAGAGGATACATTTGTTCAGAATGTTTTGGGAGAAGATTTATCAGCCAAATATGTTATGGCAAAGAAAAATGAATACCAGCAGTTCCGAGAGTATGTGACAGGCTGGGAACTGGAAAAATATTTGCACAAGATTTGAGTCTTTCTGTAATGAATAACCCGTTGAGCCGAAGGAGGTAAGTATGAGTAAAATTATTGTTGTGTTTCCCAAAAAGGATACAGCAACGAATATTCGTAATATCTTAGTGCGAAATGGTCTGGCAGTTACAGGAATCGGGACGACAGGAGCCCAGGCAATACAAAGTGCGGAGACGTTGGATGAAGGAATTGTGATTTGCGGTTATAAGATGCTGGATATGATGTATACGGAATTGCGGGAATATCTGCCGGATACATTTGAGATGCTCGTGATCGCATCTCCGGATAAATGGGGAGATGGGATTGTAAACGGCGTGGTAGGACTTACGATGCCGCTGAAGGTGCATGATTTGCTCAGCACGCTGAACATGATGCTGCAGGCGATAGAAAGGCGGAGAAAGAAGAGGAATGCGAAGCCGAAAGCCCGCAGCGAGAAAGAACAGGCGTTACTGAGAGAAGCGAAAGTATTACTGATGAACCGTAACAACATGACTGAGGACGAGGCTCATCATTATTTGCAAAAATGTAGTATGGACAGTGGAACAAATATGGTAGAGACGGCACAGATGGTACTAAGTGTTATGTCAGGATAAGAGAGTTAGGAGAAATGAAATGAAATTTACGAAAATGCAAGGTTTGGGAAACGATTACGTATATGTGAATTGTTTTAAAGAGACTATTGAAAATCCGCCAGAGATGGCGAAAAAGGTAAGCAACCGGAATTTTGGAATCGGTTCAGACGGATTGATCATGATTAATCCGTCTGATGTGGCTGATTTTGAGATGGAGATGTACAACGCGGATGGTTCGAGAAGTGAGATGTGCGGGAACGGAATCCGCTGTGTTGGAAAGTATGTGTATGATTACGGTCTGACAGAGAAAGAGCACATCTCTGTTGAGACACTTGCCGGAATCAAATATTTAGATTTGACGGTGGAAGATGGAAAAGTGAAACTTGTAAAAGTAGATATGGGAAGTCCGGAGCTTGTGCCGGAAAATATTCCGATTGTGGCGGATGGGAACCGTGTGATTGATGAGCCTATCAACGTGAATGGAACTGAGTATCGTATGACCGGAGTCTCAATGGGAAATCCTCATGCGGTCGTCTATGTAGAAGATGTGAAAGGACTTGATATTGAGACAATCGGTCCGGCATTTGAGAATCATGAGCGTTTTCCGAATCGTGTGAATACAGAATTTGTGAAAGTGCTTGATCGAAATACAGTTGAGATGCGTGTGTGGGAACGTGGATCGGGAGAGACGATGGCCTGCGGAACGGGAGCGTGTGCAGTCGCAGTCGCATGTATTCTAAATGGATTTACAGAAGATAAAGTGACAGTAAAATTACTTGGAGGGGATTTACAAATCGAATGGGATAAAGAGGCGGACAAGATATATATGACCGGTCCGGCGGAAGTTTCATTTGACGGAGAAATAAACCTATAAACGGAGGAAAAAGAATATGTTTAAAATAAATGACAACTATTTGAAACTGCCGGGAAGCTATCTGTTTTCGACAATTGCAAAGAAAGTGGCTGCCTACACACAGGCAAATCCGGAACAGTCTATCATCCGGCTTGGAATCGGCGATGTAACACAACCGCTTGCTCCTGCGATTATTGATGCACTTCATACGGCGGTAGACGAGATGGGAGTGTCGGAGACATTTCATGGCTATGCGCCGGATTTGGGATATGAATTTTTAAGAAGTGCAATCGCAAAAAATGACTATGTCCAAAGAGGCTGCGACATCTCAGCGGACGAGATTTTTATTTCAGATGGTGCAAAATGCGATTCCGGAAATATTCAGGAGATTTTCAGTAAAGACAATAAAATTGCAGTATGTGATCCGGTTTACCCTGTGTATGTGGATACGAATGTCATGGCAGGGCGCACCGGAGTGTATGATGCAAAGACAGAGATGTGGAGCGATGTGATCTATATGCCATGTACTGCTGAAAATGGATTTGCACCGGAATTGCCAAAGGAGACACCGGATATCATCTATCTTTGTTTCCCGAATAACCCTACAGGTTCGACGATTACAAAAGAACAACTGCAGGTGTGGGTTGATTATGCGAATAAAGTCGGAGCTGTCATCATATATGATGCGGCGTATGAAGCATACATTTCAGAAGAAGATGTGCCGCACAGTATCTATGAATGTGATGGGGCGAGAACTTGCGCAATCGAACTTCGCAGTTTTTCAAAAAATGCCGGATTCACAGGTGTCCGTCTTGGATTTACAGTCATTCCAAAAGAGTTGAAATGTGGAGATGTGACACTGCATTCACTGTGGGCGAGACGTCATGGTACAAAATACAATGGGGCGCCGTATATTGTTCAGCGAGCAGGAGAGGCCGTGTATTCAGAGGCTGGAAAGGTGCAGCTGAAAGAGCAGGTAGCGTACTATATGAAAAATGCAAAGACGATTTCGAATGGCCTGAAGGAAGCGGGATACACTGTATCAGGTGGAGTCAATGCGCCATATATCTGGCTGAAAACACCTGATCAGATGACTTCGTGGGAGTTTTTTGATTATCTGTTAGAGAATGCAGGAATTGTTGGAACACCTGGATCCGGATTTGGTCCGAGCGGAGAAGGGTATTTCCGACTGACAGCGTTTGGAACATATGAAAATACAGTTGCAGCGATCGAGCGGATTCAAAAATTGTAATAAAACAAAGGAACGTGGGAAAAATTCTCACGTTCCTTAAAAAATAATTATCTATTTAAAATTAATTTTGTCAATTCAACTGGCTCTACAATTTTTCCGTCTTTGTATACACGCATGTTACCAGAAGCGATCTCATCAATTAAGATTACTTCGTCGTTGTTGTAACCAAATTCGAATTTGATATCCCATAAATCAAGACCGATTGATTTTAAATCATCAGCAACGATCTTTGTGATCTTTAATGTCTGTTCTTTCATGCTTTCGAACATCTCAGGTGTCATGATTCCCAGAGCTGCAAGACCTTCACTTGTAACAAGTGGATCGCCAAGAGCGTCATTTTTGAAAGTACATTCTACATATCCACCGTCTAATACAGTTCCGTCTTCCATGTACTCTCCGTATCTGCGGATAAAGCTTCCTGTTGCAACAAGGCGGCAGATTACTTCAAGTCCGTGTCCGAATACAGTTGCTGGAAGTACTTCCATAGTAGCTTCTTCTACATTCGCACTTACATAGTGTGTTTTGATTCCGGCTTCTTTTAATAATTCAAAATAATGAACAGAAGTCTCTAAGTTTGCTTTTCCGATTCCTTCGATTGTTAAACCAACAGCGTTTTCGCCTGGATCAAATACTCCGTCTTTTCCAGTACAGTCATCTTTAAATTTTAATAATACATTTCCGTTGTCAAGGCTAAATACGTCTTTTGTTTTTCCTTCATAAATCTTTTTCATCTTAAAATATCCTTTCTGTGTTTGAATTAAGGGCTAGAATAAAAACCTTACCTTTATTTTTTATCACAAAATTGGAATTTGTACAATTTATTTTTGGTAAAGATTTCAAAAAAAGTGATTTTGTATAAAAAAATAAAAAAAACAGATTAAAAATTAGATACATCGTATCTGTAATTCTATGATATGTTCATTTGCATCTTCTGACTGATGGATGTCAACCCAAAGAATTTCAAGAACAGGATCGACAGGTGTCAATCCGTTTTTGGATGCATAGTCAAGCATTTTTGGTATATATGTGGCGTTTTGGTTGCAGCTTCCCTGATAGCAAAGTGAAAGATAATTACCGGCGGGAAGTGTGTCGTTTCCGTGCTCATCAATGATAAATACAGCCTGATAATCCTGAAAATGTTGTTTGCGCACATCGTTTAAAGCAAGAAGAGAGCCAATACGATTATTTCCGATGATATAAAGATTGTGTTCATCTTTATTTAACAGCTGCTTGATCAGAACGTCCATCTCCTCATCTGTCTGGTAACCGGACTGTATCATATGGCAATGTCTCGTATGGTGATAAGTCTGCTCTATGATGCCAAGAGGATGGCGCCTGACGTCTTTTAAAGTCTGAAGACGATTTTGAACATTTTCTCTCAGCGCATATAATTCTTCCAGTTTGTTATCAATTGCAGACAATTCCTGTTCAAACAGAGATTCGGTAGAGGTGATGCTGCGGTTATTCAGATAGTCTTTAATCTGTTCCATTGAAAAATCCAGATTTCGCAGGTCACGAATGACATTCAGACGCCAAATATCATGAAGGCTATATAGCCGGTAGTCATTTTCGCTGCGCTTGGGAGTCAAAATCCCAAGTTTTTCATAATAACGCAAAGAATCTGTTCCAATGTGATAAAGTTTTGCGATTTCCCCAATTTTAAAATATTTTTTCATAATGCATATCTCCTATTTATTCGCTGGCAGGTACAGAAGTTTCGTCTAAATTGAAATTTTGGACAAAATCAATCAATAGTGACGATACCATAACAGTTATTACAGAAAAAATGATTCGTTCAAAAGGAATGTAAGACAAAGACAATCCAAGTACCAGAAAATCCGTAAACAGATAGGATCTGGAAAGGCGCCAACGCGTCACTTTTGAAATTGTGAGTGCCAGCGCGTCATCACCACCACTTGAACCGCCTTGCCGAACGATCAGACCAACTCCGATTCCGACAAAAATACCTCCAAGCAAAGCGCAGGCAAGTGGATAAGGTGTCAGATCCGGAATGACCGGAGGGAATAATTCCCAAATTTCAAAAAACAAAGAGACGCTGAGCGTAGAGATAATGGAAATCTTGATAAATCTACCGCCCAAATATTTGAAGGCAAGCAGATAGCAGGAAATATCCAGTATCGGAGTGATAACAGAAGGAGAGATGCCAAACCAGTGATTGATAAGCAGCATCATGCCAAGCACGCCGCCTTCGGTAATTCCTGTCTGTTGATGAATATTGTAAATTCCAAAAGAACAAATGGCAGCGCCAAGTACGATCCATGTGATCTTTTTAAGAGTAAATCCGTCTGTGAACCGTTCCCAAATCGTTTTCATTATGAAATACCTCCTAGATTTGATAATCAAATAGTAAACCTTAGTATAGTGCCAAGGTCAAGGGATTTCTAGTGCGAATTGTAAGAAAAAACAAAAAAATAAAAAAAATTTAAAAAAGTGCTTGCAATTTTTTGAAATATATGTATAATAATATTTGTTCGCAAGAGAACACAGAACATTGCGGAATGGTGTAATGGTAGCACAGCAGACTCTGACTCTGTTAGTAGGGGTTCGAATCCCTTTTCCGTAGTTACAAAAAACGGAGTGTGGCTCAGCTTGGTAGAGCGCTACGTTCGGGACGTAGAGGTCGCGTGT
>OGIN01000054.1_pt1 | contig 139910 bp, 136 predicted proteins | sample 1571851 | NCBI WGS metagenome assembly OGIN01 (sample SAMEA2582123, study PRJEB24529) | metagenome | biome: Human gut stool | place: China | collected 2011 | reverse complement strand
TATCACGCCTGCCTGTCACGCAGGAGATCGCCGGTTCAAATCCGGCTAGGACCGTTATACTGAAAAGTATATAATTTTTGGCTCGGTAGCTCAGTCGGTAGAGCAAAGGATTGAAGCTCCTTGTGTCGGCGGTTCGATTCCGTCCCGCGCCACCATTATGGAAGGGTAGCGAAGTCTGGCTAAACGCGGCGGACTGTAAATCCGCTCCTTCGGGTTCGGTGGTTCGAATCCACTCCCTTCCATTTTTTATAATAGGGATATAGTTTAAAGGTAGAACTACGGTCTCCAAAACCGTCGGTGTGGGTTCAATTCCTACTATCCCTGCCATATATGGCGAAAGTGGTGAAGGGGTTAACACACCGGATTGTGGCTCCGGCATGCGTGGGTTCGAATCCCATCTTTCGCCCTTTAATTACTGGGGTATAGCCAAGCGGTAAGGCAACGGGTTTTGATCCCGTGATGCGCTGGTTCGAATCCAGCTACCCCAATTTTTGAGGATTTGATCCTTTCGTGGCGGTATAGCCAAGTGGTAAGGCAGAGGTCTGCAAAACCTTTATCACCGGTTCAAATCCGGTTACCGCCTTTAGTTCCTAAGGGTGCTAACTGTAAATATGCCGGTGTGGCGGAATTGGCAGACGCGCTGGACTCAAAATCCAGTGTCCGTTGAGGACGTATCGGTTCGACCCCGATCACCGGTATCAGTATTTAAGTCTTAGTTTGTAAAGCTAAGACTTTTTAATTTCTAAAAAATAGATATAATTTTTCAAACACAAAAAGCACTAATGAATCTATTCTATTAATTCATTAGTGCTTTATTAATATATATTATTGAGCAGTTCCACTAGTACCGGTTTGAGCAGATGAAGATGATGCTGAACTATTGGAAGATCCACTATTAGAACCGTTGACCTTATTCTCGCCCTGTTCATTTTGGATTAATTGTTGTTGTAAATCCGGAGAAATACTATCAGAAGAAGAGGTAGTTGAAGATACAGCTGAAGAAGTGGTAGCACTATTTGTGGTATTTTCGCTAGTTACTTCGGCAGTATCATCTGTACTGTTATAAGGTACCTGAGTTCCAATATTTAATTGAATAGAACTAATGTCTAACTTGTGTGATGATAATAGTACTAATTTTCCTTGTAATTTTTTGCCAACCTTTAACTTATATCCATTCACAAGAACATTATGTGCATAGTGATTAAGTTTTCCCGTTGAAGTAAATTTGCTACCATCGTCAGTTGTAACTGATAATGGTGTTTTAGCTAAATTAATAGTTTCTTCGCCAACATTAGTAACACTATAAGTGATTGTAGTACGATAGTAAGTATCCCCAAGAGATGACTTATATTTGAACTTTCTTTCGGCCTCTGTGTAGTTATTACGGTCATTTTCAACTTTTCTAGTAGTAATAGTACCTAAATGATATTTAAGTGATCCTACAGTGTCTAGGGTTTGATTAATAGTATCAGTTGATGCTAGACTTGAGCTTACATGACTACTGCTAGATGAAGCTGTTTCTTGTTTATTATTGGAACATGCTCCTAGAAATAGCAATGATAATAACCCCATTAGAACATATCTTTTTTTCATTCTATTAATTATCCTTTCTGGTAATCTATATTATAATCAATAATTATTTTAACATATTTGAGTTAAAATGTTTCATGTGGAACAAGAATAGATTGAGGTAACGTGATAGTAGAAAATGTGTTAAAATAGTAAGTAGCTTTCATGAGAGGGCTATCAAAAATTTAGACTGTGAGGATGGAAAAGTGAAACGTTTGTTGGAAAAAGAATTTTGGCAGATACCAGAATTTTTAAGAAATAAACATTTGCGAATAATAGCAGTTTTCTTACTTATACTCTCCTTAGTCTGTGCAACGTTGGCATTTATTGTTAATGCCTGGTTAGGTATAATTGTCCTTCTGCTGATTTTATTGACAATAGGATTGTCTTTTATAACATTAAAACAAGTTATGCAAGATACCACACATTATATATCTGATTTATCGTATAAAATTAAGCGAAGTGAGCAAGAGGCATTGTTAAAAATGCCAATAGGAATTCTAATGCTCAATGATTTAGCAGAAGTTGTTTGGGTTAATCCAACTATGCAAAAGTTATTTGGGCAAGAAGAAATATTAGGTAAAAAGTTAACAGAGGCTGATGAAGAATTAGCTAAAGTGATCAATGATAATATGTCGAATAAAGATAGTGTTGAAATCAAATGGCAAGATAAAAAATTTAATATGTTAGTACAAAATGATATTAACGTTGTTTATCTTTTAGATATTACACACTATGCTGAAATTCAGAAACAATACGATGATTCTCGCTTAGTTATCGGACAAATTTTTATTGATAACTATGATGAAGTTACCCAATCAATGAATGATACTAATATTTCCAATTTAAGTAATTATATAACGAATGAGTTATCATCATGGGCTAGTCAAATGGGAATGTTTCTAAAGATGATTGATGAAGATCATTATTTCGTTTTAGCATATACAAAATCATTAACACAGATGGAAAAAGAAAAATTCAAATTACTAGATCGTATTAGAGAAAGAACATCTAAGCAGAATTTTCCAGTTACTTTGAGTATAGGATTAGCCTATGGTGGTACTGATTTAGCTAAACTTTCTCGATTATCACAAAGTAATTTGGATTTAGCACTAGGACGAGGCGGAGATCAGGTAGTTGTAAGAGGAGTAGATGATTCTCAAGCTCGTTTTTATGGTGGTAAAACGAATCCAATGGAGAAGAGAACTCGTGTAAGAGCAAGAATGATTTCTCAAGCATTACAAGAATTAATGAGTCAATCAGATGATATTTTTGTAATGGGACATGCTAGACCAGATATGGATTCGATAGGAGCATGTTTGGGAATTAGACGGATTGCAAAGATGAATGGTAAGCAATGTTGGCTTGTGTTGGACACAGATAATTTGCATTCAGATATCCAAAGATTGCTAGATGAAATTGATAACTATCCAGATATCAAGGAAAGCATCATTTCTCCTGAAGAAGCTTTACAAAAAGCAACCAAGAAAAGCTTATTATTGATGCTAGACTTGTCTAAACCTTCAATTTCAATGAGTCCTGAATTATATGATCAACTCAAGAATCGAGTTATTATTATTGATCACCATCGTCGAGGTGAAGAATTCCCTGAAAATCCGATGTTGGTATATATTGAACCTTATGCTAGTTCTACATGTGAGTTAATAACAGAAATGTTTGAATATCAATCACGTTATAGTGATGATCCAATAAATAAATTAGAAGCAACAGCTATGCTGACGGGAATTATTATTGATACGAAGTCATTCTCATTAAGAACGGGGACTAGAACATTTGATGCTGCTAGTTATCTTCGTTCAGTAGGTGCTGACTCACAAATGTCGCAACATTTTATGAAAGAAAATGTACAAAGTTTCTTGCAACGAAATCATTTGATTGATAGAGTGGAATTTGTAGGGAATGGAAATGCTGTTGTAGTTGGTGAAAATGATCGTGCCTATGATCCGGTAACTGCTGCACAAGCTGCCGATTCTTTATTAACTGTTAGTGGGGTGCAAGCTTCGTATGTAGTGACTCACCGTTCTGAAGATATTATTGGAATTTCAGCTCGAAGTAATGGAGAGACTAATGTTCAAATTATTATGGAAAAAATGGGAGGCGGAGGACATTTATCTAATGCCGCTACTCAAATTGAAGATAGAGATATTTTGGATGTTAGAAAGCAACTACTTGATTTAATTGCACAAACAGAAGAAAATAATACAGAGGAAACTGATTAGGAGTGATTAGTAAATGAAGATTATTTTTACAGAAGATGTTCGAGGTAAAGGACGTCGTGGAGAAATTAAAGAACTTCCAGATGGCTATGCTAATTTCTTAATTAAGCAAAATAAAGCAAAGCAAGCTAATGCACAAGCAATGAGCCAATTAAAAGGTCAAAAACGTGCTGAAGCTAGAAAAGAAGCAGAAGAACTAGAAGAAGCTAAGAAGTTTAAAGAACTACTTGAATCAGGTGAAAGAGTAGTAGAAATGAAAGCTAAAGCTGGAACTGATGGACGTTTATTTGGTTCAATTACTAGCAAACAAATTTCTCAAGAACTTGAAAAGCAATACGGTATGAAAATTGATAAGCGTAAAATGGAATTACGTGAACCAATTCGTACAATGGGATATGTAAATGTTCCTGTAAAACTTCACAATGAAGTAACAGCTAAAATAAGAGTTCATATTTCTGAAAAATAAGAATTAAAATGATGAAAACATCCAATGGTAGATAGTATTATCTAGTATTGGATGTTTTTATATATTAGTCAAAAATAAAAAAGTTAACAAAAAGAATTACTTTTATTATGTAATTACATCTTAAAAAAGTTATAATTATAAAATGTAATATTGAACGGAAAGGAGCTTCTAAGTGAATAACGATATAATGACGGATAATTTACCACCACAAAATATAGAAGCTGAACAAGCGGTCTTAGGTGCTATCTTCTTGAATACAGATGCTTTAGCAGATGCGATGGAATATGTGGAAGCTGATGATTTTTATCGAAGAGCACATCAAATTTTATTCCAAGCAATGGTAAATTTGAACAATGATGGTGAAGCAATCGATGTATTGACAGTACAAAACTATCTGACTACTAATAATCAATTAGATGATGTTGGTGGAGTTGCTTATATTGCAGAATTAGCAACATCAGTACCAACAGCAGCTAATGCTGGATATTATGCTAAAATTGTTGAAGGAAAGTCTATGTTGCGTCGCTTAATTTCTACTGCAACAAATATTATAACGCAAGCAAATAACGGTGATGATGACGTACCATCTCTATTAGATTCAGCTGAACGGCAAATAATGGACGTTTCAGAGCGAAGAAATCGTAGTGGGTTTAGAGAGATTAAAGATGTTTTAAATGAGACATTGAGTGATATTGATAGATTATCACAGCAAAGTGAAGATATTACAGGTTTACCAACTGGATATAGAGAATTTGATAAGATGACGGCAGGTTTACAGCCAGATAATTTGATTATTCTAGCTGCTCGTCCAGCTGTAGGTAAGACAGCTTTCGCCTTGAATATTGCTCAAAATGTTGCAACGTCTACGGATACAAGTGTTGCTATTTTTTCTCTTGAAATGAGTGCTGAGTCTTTAGTAAATCGAATGTTGTGTGCAGAAGGTTCAATAAATGCTAACCATTTACGTACAGGGCAACTAGATGAAGGAGAATGGCAAAATTTAATCGTTGCAATGGGAGCTTTATCAAATACCTCAATCTTTATTGATGACACTCCAGGTATTAAAATGGCTGAAATCAGAGCAAAATGTCGTCGACTAGCAAAAGAAAAGGGTAATTTAGGTTTGGTAGTTATTGATTATCTACAATTAATTGAAGGTAGTAATAAAGAAAGTCGCCAACAAGAAGTATCTGAAATTTCACGACAATTAAAGAAATTGGCTAAAGAATTAAGTGTGCCAATTCTAGCCTTATCCCAACTTTCACGTGGAGTAGAGCAAAGACAAGACAAACGTCCAGTTCTATCTGATATTCGAGAATCCGGTTCTATAGAGCAGGATGCGGATATAGTTGCTTTCTTATATCGTGATGATTACTATGAACGTGGTGAATCAAAATCAGAGGAAGATGGCGATGATCAGGATTCATTAAATCAAGATGTTGGTGAGGTTGAATTAATCATTGAAAAGAACCGTGCTGGAGCTAGAGGAACGGTTAAATTATTGTTTATTAAATCCTATAATAAATTTTCAAATATTTCATATGCTCAAGAGCCACCAATGTAGAAAATATTATTCATAAAACTTTTCCTATGATAGAATATAATTATACAAATAATTATAGATAGGATTGATTAGAATGTTAATTTTGGGCATTTTAGTAGTAATAGTGATTATTGCTTTAATATGGAGATATTTTTCACACTTAGTAAATCCAACTGATACTAAGGTAGAAGGTGTGATCAATAATTCTTTAATACTATATTTCTCACCTGCTGGAAAAACTAAGCGTTTAGCTCATTTGGTTCAACAAGAAACTAATGCAGATATTATTGAAATCGAAGGTGTAAAAGAATATAGCGGTGATGATAAAGCACGTGCTTTTCGTGAATGGATAACAGGTGCTACACCAGAAGTGAAGAACAAGCTTGATAATATTGATAAGTACGATATGGTTTACTTGGCTTATCCTATCTGGTACGATACTGCTCCAATGATTATGAAGCAAGTTATTAAAAAGCATAATTTTAGTAACAAGTATGTAGTCCCTGTAGTATCGCTTAATAAGGCTTCTCAAGGCAGTGGACGCAGTATACGTTTAATTAGGCATCACGCACCTCGAGCAAAGGTATTACCTCGTTTATTGTTACAAGACGACGGTAAAGATTTGCAACGAATTCAAGAATATTTGAAGCAAATTAATATGAAATAATATAGGTAAAAATACTCGATTTATTGTCGGGTATTTTTTATTTATATACATGAATATATAATTAAAACACGAATTTAATTGATGATAATTTGCTAAAAAGGTTTTATTAAAGTTAAAATATTCGGTTTTTACTTGAATATAATCGTTTTTCTTGTTACAATTATCGAGGTTGCGTTGGTTTGATTGACGCAAAAGTTATGGTTATACATAAAATATAATTACGAGGTGGATTATAATGTCATCAGTAGTAGTCGTTGGTAGTCAATGGGGAGACGAAGGAAAGGGTAAGATCACAGACTTTCTTAGTCAAAATGCTGAAGTTATTGCACGTTACCAAGGTGGTGATAATGCAGGACATACAATTGCATTTGACGGAAAAACATATAAATTACGCTTGATCCCATCAGGTATTTTTTATTCTGATAAGATTAGTGTTATTGGTAATGGGGTAGTTTTAAATCCAAAATCTTTAGTTACAGAATTAAAGTACCTTCATGATAATGGAGTATCAACAGACAATCTTCGTATTTCAAATCGTGCTCATGTTATCTTGCCATATCATATCGTTTTAGATGGCTTACAAGAAGCTGCTAAAAAAGATAATAAGATTGGTACAACAAATAAAGGTATTGGACCAGCTTATATGGATAAAGCAGCTCGTGTAGGTATTCGTGTTGCAGATTTATTAGAAAAAGATACTTTTGAAGAAAAATTACGTACAAACCTTGAAGAAAAGAATCGTTTATTTGAAAAAATGTATGGTCACGAACCATTAAAATTCGAAGATATTTTTGAAGAATACTACGAATATGGACAAGAACTTAAAGATTATGTGACAGATACATCTGTTATTTTAAATGATGCTTTAGACTCTGGTAAACGTGTTTTATTTGAAGGAGCACAAGGTGTAATGTTAGATATTGATCAAGGTACATATCCATTCGTTACATCTTCAAATCCAGTTGCTGGTGGAGTTACTATCGGTAGTGGTGTAGGACCAGCTAAGATTGATAAAGTTGTTGGTGCATGTAAGGCATATACTTCTCGTGTAGGTGATGGTCCATTCCCAACAGAATTACATGATGAAATTGGTGATCATATCCGTGAAGTAGGTCATGAATACGGTACAGTTACTAAACGTCCTCGTCGTATAGGTTGGTTTGACAGTGTTGTTATGCGTCACTCAAAACGTGTTTCAGGCTTAACTAATTTGTGCTTAAACTGTGTTGATGTATTAACAGGTCTTGATGAAATTAAGATTTGTACAGCATACGAATTAAATGGTGAAAAAATTTATCATTATCCAGCAAGTTTGAAGGAATTATCTGCATGCAAACCTGTATACGAAACATTACCAGGTTGGAAAGAAGATATTACTAACTGCAAGACATTAGAAGATTTACCTGAAAATGCTCGTAACTATATTCACAGAATTCAAGATTTAGTAGGTGTAAAGGTATCTACATTCTCTGTAGGTCCAGATCGTGAACAAACAAATGTCTTAGATAACGTATGGGCACATATTTAATTTAAGATAAAGATATTAGAAAAAAAGATGTAATAGGGGCTAATACAGCTTTTATTTCATCTTTTTATTTTTTATTGAATCATAAGTTGAAAATTATATAAAATTAGAAATAATTCTGTGAATAACACAAAGAAGTTAGAGTATACCTTTATATGAAGAATTCTTCAATATTTAAATGGAAAGTTACATACTATAAAAATATGATTAAATCAAGGTATTTGCTTAAAAATACAGATAATTTTCTAAATCCATATTAAAATAATTTTTTCTAAGGCTAGAAAACTGATTAAATTAACGATAGGGCGGATATATCTAAAATTAGAACAATATTAAGGCTTTATTTTTATCTGAAATAGATATACAATAAAAAAGTGCTAATTAACTAGAACGGATGTTTGTATATAGGAGGAAGAGTTATGGCAATGACAGAAGAGCGTTTGAGTTCAACTCAAAAGATAATCCAGCAGGTAATGAATGAGCGAAAGCTATCTTATAAAGAAGCTATCGCTTTCCTTCTAGAATATACAGAAAAAAGGTAGTGATTTTTAATCACTACCTTTTTTGTAACTCATTAATTTTTATCTTTCAAGCTTTCAATATAAGCAAATGCTTCTTGTCCTGCAATACCTGCATCACCAACAGCTGTTGTAATCTGACGTAGGAACTTAGAACGAACATCACCAATAGCAAAAATACCTGGGACACTTGTTGCCATGTGATCGTCAGTTACAATCCATCCCTTATCATCAGTAATGCCAAGTTTTTGGAATGGTTCACTCATTGGAACTGAGCCAACGTAGATAAATACACCATTGGCTTCAATTTCACCATCTTCACCAGTCTTTTTATTATGAGTCTTTACACCTGTAACCTTTTTATCATCACCAACAATTTCAGTTACAATTGTATCCCATGTGAAGTGCATTTTATCATTAGCAAAAGCACGATCTTGTAAAATCTTTTGTGCACGTAGCTCATCACGACGATGAATTACATTAACAGAAGATGTTAATTTAGCAAGATACATACCTTCTTCAACGGCAGAATCGCCACCACCAATAACTACAACGGGTTTATCACGGTAGAAAGCACCATCGCAGACAGCGCAGTAAGATACGCCACGACCACTATATTTTTCTTCACCAGGAACACCTAATTTGCGATATTGAGAACCTGTGGCAATAATAACAACGGGTGCTTCCAACTCGCCATCATCAGTCTTAACATGCTTAATGCCATTATCATCAACGGTAAGATCTTCAACATTACCATAGACAAATTCGGCACCAAATTGTGTAGAACTTTGGAACATCTCTTCAGCTAAATCTGGACCTAAAATAGATTTAAAACCAGGATAATTTTCAACCTCAGCTGTGTTATTCATTTGACCACCATATACGCCACGGTCAAGTATAGCTACTTTTAAATTAGCACGAGAGGCATATAAAGCAGCTGTCATACCACCAGGGCCAGCCCCAATCACAATTACATCGTATTTGTCAGACATTCAGTGATACCTTCTTTCTTTTTAATTATCTTAACTATCATATCATACTTATTAATAATTGAAGTAAAGTAAGTCTTGGAATGTTAATTTATCATTACTTACTTTTTACAAGTAATAATATAATACAAGATAATATATTTTGCAACATGTTTGTTTGCTAATTCTTATCCCAAGGTAAATGTAAAGATATATGCTGGTTTAATTCTTTTTGACGAGCAAATTTTTTAGATTTTTCTAGTTTACGATCTTTGTATCCAGCACAAATAATTTTTTCTTCTTCAGTTATAGGAGTAATTTGGGGTAGAATAATTTGTTTATCTGGTACAACAAAAGTTAAAAATGCCGTTAATCCTAAAAATCTTTCGCCAGTAGTTAAATGCTCACCGATAATTTTCGCAAAAACTTCAATTGAACGAGAGCCAACGCCACTAACGTATGATTCGATACATAAAGAATCATTAAGGATAAATGGTGCTAAAAAATTAAGTCCATCAACTGATGCTGTAACATTGCTAGCTCTAGCAAGACGAATGGCGGAAATGGAGGCAGTGCCATCTAACATTTCTAAGAGTCTACCACCGTATACGGTTTCATGTTCATTTAAATCACTAGCTAAAACACGATGGCTAGTAATAGCTAGAGTTTGTCTACATGTTAAATCTTCCAAGTATAACAACCCTTTCATAAAAATTACACATATAATTATAACAGTTAATGATTGAAATTAGATTATTAAGAATAAAAATGATAGATTTAAAATAGATAGTGGAAAGGAATGAAACTATGGAAAAGAAGACATTTATAATTCCGGTAGGGTTAGTGGGGCTATATGCAGTATTACTAGTTATTAGTGGAAGAATAGTTCAGTTATTAAGTTTAAATTCCAGCAATAGTAAGATATTTGCCTCTGTAATAATTAATTTTGTGATATGTACGTTACTTTTGTGGCTCAATAAAAAATATATAAGAGTAAAAATCGACTTTAAATTTACTTTTAGCTTTTTTAAGAAACATAAAATATTGGCTACAGTTTTAGCAATTATCATAATCTTAATTGTTATAGGTAATGTAAAAAATCTTCCACTAGCATTAATGGTATCCTTACAAGCAGGAATAGTTGAAGAGGTAATATGTCGAGGTATTATTAGTAAATATATTTATAATGGCTTAAACAAAGTAGAGGAGAAAAGAAGAATATGGATAAGTGCGATTTTTTCAGGTCTAGCATTTGGAATGTTACATTTTATCAATCTTTTTAGGCAAGGACTACTACCTACTATTAATCAAGTTATAGCGGCTGCAGCAATAGGAATGCTTTTTGGGGTAATATATTTAGTATATAAAAATTTATTTGGAACGATTTTTATTCATTTTTTGAATGATTTTTGGATTATTGCAGTAACAGGTACAATTACTGAGCAAGATTCAGGTACTGTAGCAATGATTATTTCTTCAATGCTATATTGGATAATATTAGGATTTATTGCATGGCGAATTATCAAGAAAAAAGTAGCATAGAATAATGTAGAAGGGAAATAACCTAAATGAAAATAATAATTTCTCCAGCTAAGAAAATGATAGAAGATATGGACAGCTTTGATATTAGTAAATTGCCAATATTTAAAGACAAAGCGGAAGTGTTATTAACATGGTTAAAGAGTAAAAACTATGATGAATTAAAGAATATTTGGAAATGTAATGATAAAATTGCCAAACTTAACTATGATAGAGTTCAAGATATGAATTTAGATGAGAACTTAACACCAGCAGTTATGGCATATTCAGGGATTCAATATCAAGCGATGGGACCACAAGTTTTTACGCAAGAAGCACTACAAAGAGCAGCAAAAGATTTATATATCATATCAGGATTTTATGGAATTTTAGGAGCGATGGATGGTATTACGCCATATAGATTAGAAATGCAGGCAAAAGTAGATATTAATGATCATCATACTTTGTATCAATTTTGGGGTGACAGTATATATCAAGAATTATATAGAGATAATGAATTAGTAGTAAATTTAGCTTCTAAAGAATATTCTAAAGCCATTGAGAGATATCTAAAGCCTCAAGATAAATTCATCACTTGTTCGTTTAAAAAGGAAAAGAATGGTAAATATGTACAACAGGCAACAGCTGCTAAGCAAGCACGTGGTGATATGGTAAGGTATATTTTAGAAAATAATATTAAAGAAATTGATGAGATAAAGAACTTTTCAGTAAATGGATATCAATATGAACCTCAATTTTCAACTGATACTGAATTAGTGTTCATTAAAAACTAAGTGCGTTTCACGTGAAACAAAGTATAAGTGTGTTACACTATACTTATAAATAGTTAGTAGAGGGTGGGCTTTATGATTGAAAATGAAACAATTAAACATCAACTAAATCATCGTGCAATTAGAGCTTTTAAAGATCAAACTTTATCAGAAGAACAATTAACGACTTTATATGAAGTAGCTAGACATACAGCTACTAGTATGTTTATGCAACAATTTAGCATCTTACATATTACTGATGAAGAGAAACGTAAACAAATTAGAGAAATAACAGGTCAAAAATACGTAGGTGCTAATGGAGATTTATTTATTTTTATTATCGATTTATATCGAAATCAACAAATTCGTAAACAAATGGGAAATGATGATGGACGTTTGCATACAATGGATATTTTCTTCCAAGCATTACAAGACACAATGTTAGCAGTCCAAAATGTAATTAATGCTGCTGAGAGTATGGGACTTGGAATAGTACCTTTAGGAACGGTTAATGATGATCCTAAAGCAATGTTAAAAGTGTTAGATTTACCAGAACTCACATATCCAGCTTTAGGCTTACAAGTCGGTGTACCAGATCAAGAACCACAATTAAAGCCAAGACTTCCATTAGAATTTACAACTTTTGAAAATGAATATCCACGTGATTTTGAAGTTAGTGAGTTGAAAGATTATGATGAAATAGTACAAACGTATTATGATTTACGCGATGCTAATCGAAGAATTGATTCATTTACTAATCAAATTAACGGAAAAAAATTGAATACACATCAAAATAAACGTGATGACATTGTAGAAGCTATTCATAGTCAGGGATTAGCGCTAGATTTTAATTAATTTATAATTTAGGGTTGACAGCAGACAACATAAAAGATATTATTATGACATAATAATTAGAAATAGCTAAGAAAAGATGAGTAATTAATGTGAGTATCACTAAAGAGAGTCGTGAATGGTGAGATGCGATGTGTTGAAAGCTTAATGAAGATGGTCTTGGAGCTAGATTATCTGTGAGCCATGGCAAGCAGATAACAGGGGTCGCCTGTTATAGCGAACGAGTATAGCTTGTATAGTGTACTTAGTGAGGATATTACTGTGAGGTAGTATCGAATAACGGGTGGTAACACGTGAATGTGAATTAGATGATGACACGTCCCTAGAACAACGTTTGTTGTTCTAGGGACTTTTTTTATTTTTATACGAAAGAAAGCAGGAAAAATTATGACAAAGACTATTAAAGATTTAGCACATTATGATATTGTAGGAAGTTTTTTAAGACCTGAAGAATTAAAAAAAGCACGCAAAGATTTTTCAGAAGGAAAGATTTCTCAAGATGAATTAAAGGAAATTGAAGATAGACTAATTGATGAGTTGGTGGAAAAAGAAAAAGAAGTGGGACTAAAGGCTGTGACAGATGGAGAATTTAATCGAGGCTGGTGGCATATTGACTTTTTAGAAAATTTAGATGGAGTAGAAGGGTACGTTCCACAAACAGGATATAATCAACAATTTAAAGGAACTGATGCACCTGCATATAATGTTCGAGTGGTAGGAAAAGTTAAATTTAATCCTAATCATCCATTCTTAAAGAATTTCTCTTATCTTAAAGAAGTTGCAGATAAAAGAAATCTCATAGCTAAAGCTACAATTCCGAGTCCAACAATGTTATATCGTCAAGAAATTTTAGCTAACGATGGTTCTTCAAAATTGAAAGAAATTTATCCTAACATAGAAGAATTTTATGCAGACTTATCGCAAACTTACGCAGATGCAATTAAAGCTTTTTATGATTTAGGTTGTCGATATCTACAATTTGATGATACAAATTGGGCGTTTTTAGTTGATAAAAATAAACGTGAAGCTCTATTAGAAAAGGGTATTGATCCCAACGAAGCAACAAAAATTAGTAAGAAGATTATCAATAATGCATTAGCGAATAAACCTGATGATTTAATAATTACAACTCATGTATGTCGTGGGAATCATGCATCTTCTTGGTTATTCTCAGGCGGATATGAAGCTGTTGCAGAAGATTTATTTGCAACAGATTATGATGGATATTTCTTAGAATTTGACGATGCACGTTCAGGTAGTTTTGAGCCATTGAGATTTGTTCCTGCTGGTAAAAGAGTGGTATTAGGACTAGTAACTAGCAAAAAGCCTGAATTAGAGGACAAAGATGAATTAAAACAAAAAATTCAGGAAGCAACTAAATATGTTGATTTAGATGATTTAGCTTTAAGTACACAGTGTGGATTTGCTTCAACGGAGGAAGGAAATAAACTTACAGAAAAAGATCAAGAAAACAAACTGAAATTAGTAATTGAGACAGCTAAGGAAGTTTGGGGAGATTAAAAGAAATTTTTTATTAAAAGAAGGTGAGAATGATGACAGTACAAGCTGTAAATGGAATAGCTTTAGCACAAAAACAATGGAAGAATAAACTGAACGATAAACAAAATTTAGAAATATTAATTGTAAATTTAATGCCAACCAAGGAAACAACAGAATTACAATTTTTAAAGTTATTGGAAAAAACAAAAATTAATTGTAGAGTGACTTTTGCATATCCTGATAGTCATCATTTTCATCATGGTAATAGTGAAATTATAAAGAAACATTATCTGCCCTTGAGCAAGGTTTTACAACAAAACTTTGATGGGCTAATAGTTACAGGTGCACCAGTAGAACATCTGGATTTCACAGAAGTAGACTATTGGGATGATTTTCAAAAGTTGGTTGAATGGAGTAGACAAACAAAAATTCACACGATTTTTGAATGTTGGGCTAGTCAAGCAGCTTTGAAAGTAAAATTTGATATTGATAAATTACCTTTAGTTTCTAAATTATTTGGAGTCTATCAAGCGGAAAAAATAGACACGAATAGTTCCTTCTTATTAGGTTTTGGAAGTGGGGGACCAATTCGAATGCCACAGTCTCGACATACTAAATTAATCTTACCGGTAAAATTACCTGATGAGTTGCAGGTACTAGCTAAGAGTCAGGAAGTAGAAGCATTTTTATTAGCGACTACTGATCAAAAAAATTTATTTATTACTGGTCATCCAGAATACGATACAAGAACGTTAGATAGAGAATATAAACGAGATTTAGAAAAAGGGAAACCAATTAGTAAACCTAACAATTACTATCAAAATAATCAGATAGTTAATCAATGGTTTCAAAGTAGTGTCAAGCTATATACGAACTGGTTGAACCTAATTCACACAACTTAGAAAAGAGGATAATTATGACAATTCAAGATCAAACAAAAGCAACAGATAGATTCGAAACTTTACAAGTACACGCTGGACAAACAATTGATGAAACAGGATCAAGAGCAGTGCCTATTTACCAAACAACATCATATGTTTTTAAGAATGCACAAGAAGCAGCAGATAGATTTGCATTGAGAGATGCAGGAAATATTTACACTAGGTTAACAAATCCTACCACTGATGTAGTTGATAAAAGAGTAGCAGCGTTGGAAAAAGGAAGTGCAGGTATAACATTAGCAACTGGATCAGCAGCTATTACATATGCGATATTGAATATTGCAGGACAAGGCGATGAAATTGTTGCTGCTAGCACACTTTATGGTGGTACTTATAACTTATTTAGTATTACTTTAAAACGATTAGGGATTAAAACAAATTTCGTAAATCCTGATAATCCTGCAAACTTTGAAGCAGCAATTAATGATAAGACTAAGGCAATTTATGTAGAGAGTATTGGAAATCCCGGAATTAATTTAGTCGATTTTGAAGAGATTGGGAAAATTGCTCATAAATACGGTATTCTCTTTATTGTTGATAATACTTTTGGAACACCATACTTAGTACGACCACTTGAACATGGAGCAGATATTGTCGTACATTCTGCTACAAAATTTATCGGCGGTCATGGGACAACCATGGGTGGAGTAATTGTTGAAAAGGGAGATTTTGATTATGAAGCTAGCGGACGTTATCCTGATTTCACAGAACCTAATCAACAATATGAAGGATTGAAATTTGCAGATATTAAAGGTGCAGCTTTCACTACCAAGGTACGAGCTGAAATTGGTCGTGATACCGGTGCTTCAATTAGTCCTTTCAACTCATTTTTACTATTACAAGGTTTAGAAACATTATCCTTACGAGTAGAGCGTCATGTTGAAAATACAAGAAAACTAATTTCATTCTTGAAGTCTCGTTCAGAAGTAGCATGGATCAATTATCCAGAGTTAGAAGACAGTCCATACTATGATTTGGCACAGAAATATTTCCCTAAGGGTGTAAGCTCAATCTTTACTTTAGGATTAAAAGGTGGCAAAGAAGACGGTAAGAAATTAATTGAAAATTTACGACTATTTTCTCTATTAGCAAATGTTGCGGATGCTAAATCTTTAATTATCCATCCAGCTTCAACAACACATGCACAATTAAGCGACGAAGAATTGAAGGCAGCTGGAGTAACGCCAGAATTGTTAAGAATTTCAGTTGGAATTGAAAATGCAGATGATTTAATTGATGACTTTGCTCAAGCTTTGGATAAATTGAAAGATTAAAAATATAAGTTATAAAAAATGCTGGTAATCATGCAATTACCAGCATTTTTTATAATTAATCGATGACTAACAGTGATTTAATAGTCTTACGATCTGCCATATCTTTATAAGCTTGATTAATTTCATCAAGACTATAACTATGAGTAAAAACTTTTCCAGGATTGATTTGTCCATCAAGTACAGCTTTAAGTAAAACTTTTTTATCATAAGTTGTAACAGAAGCAGGACCACCAGCTAGAGTAACGTTACGATAGAATGTAGCAGCAGGGTTCATATCTTTCCCGTGAGGTAGACCAACTCTACCAATAAAACCACCAGGACGGACAACGCCCATGGCTTGTTCAGTAGATGCTTGAGCGCCTACACATTCGAGAACAGCATCAGCACCTGTTCCACCAGTTAGAGCAATAACTTTAGAAATACCTTCTACTCCACGTTCAGCAACAATATCAGTAGCACCGAATTCCAAAGCTAAATCTTGGCGATCCTTATGACGACTCATCATAATAATTTGAGATGCACCTAACATTTTAGCTGCAATAACAGCACATTGACCAACAGCTCCATCACCGACAACAACTACTTTATCTCCAGGCTTAACATGAGCTGTGCGAGCAGCATGATAGCCAGTAGCCATAACGTCAGATAGGGTAAGTAGTGATTTCAACATTCCTTCACTATAATCTTCAGGTTTACCAGGAACTTTAACTAAAGCCCATTGAGCATATGCAAAGCGAATATATTGAGATTGGAAACCAACGCTAAAATTATCTTCGTGATCTTGACATACACCATCAAAACCTGCCAAACAAGCTGCACAATGACCGCATCCATGTGTAAATGGAACAATCACAAAATCGCCAGATTTTACAGTTGTTACATCAGAGCCTACTTCTTCAATAATACCTAATGCTTCATGACCACTATTAACGGAATGTTTTTCTTTACTGTCTAATCCAGAATAAGCCCATAAATCAGAGCCACAAACACATGCACGAATAACGCGGATAATAGCATCACCACTATCTTGAATTGTAGGTTTACTAATTTCTTCTAAACTGACTTTTCCCTTATTTTCAAAAACTGCACTTTTCATTGAAGACACCTCATTTTTTAAATCTATTCTATAGTTTGAATTCTAAACCTTTGAGTTAACTCCAAGGCAAGAAAAAAATTATTTTAATTTTGGTAAATGTTGATTAAGAAAGTTGTAGAAAAGTTTATTTTCTTTTGAATAGTGTTTCTTATTTAATCTAGCTAAAAACAAATTAAATGATGCAGGATTTTTAATTCGTTTAATAATAATGTTATCAGTAGAGGAAAATGTTGGGACTAGCGATGGCATTAAAGTAATTACAAAATTGCGTTGAATAGCATCTGTTAGATATTGCCATGAAGATGATGTATATGCAAAATGAGGCTCTAGTCCACGTATTCTAAATTGTTCCATTACTTTAAAGTAGGTCTGATATTTGTCTGATAAAGAGACAAGCGGATATTCAGCTAGATCTTCCCAAGTTAGTATTGCTTTTGAAGTGAGAGGATGTCCTAGGGGAAGAAAGGCAACAATCTCATCTTCAGCAACTAAATGCACATCAGCTAAATCAGGTGGTAATTCAAAAGGATTAACTAGTAAAGCAAAATCAAATTTTTTTTGTAAGAAATCATGTAAGATATTTACACCACCATCCTCAATAATTTCAATGTGGATGTTAGGATGTGTACTTTCAAAATCAATAAAGAGACCAGGAAATAAAATCTGTGGGGTACTAGCAATGGCTCCAAATTTAATAAGCGAAGGTTCAGTTCCAAGTTGATGCAATTCATTTTCTAATTCTTCGTATTTCTCTAGAATATCTAACATCATGGCATAGAGAATTTTACCTTGTTGACTTAGTCCAACTAATCGATGCTTATCTCTTGTAAAAATATGCACATGATATTTGCTTTCAATTAAATTAATTGATTTACTGAGAGCGGGTTGACTGATATGTATTTTATGAGCCGCTGCAGTAATATTGAAGTCATTTTCAACAATGGCTTGGATATATTTAATATGATTAATTTCAAAACTCATAACGGATTCTCCAATATAACAGTGATAGTTACTAAAATTTTTATGATTAACTAAATTTTTAATCATAACCTAAAGTTATAATAACATGATTAATAGAAATTAGAAAACGATTACTTTTATACCTATAGTATTTTATAATTATATATGTGAAATATGTAACTTGATAAATCCTATAAGGAGGAATTTTAGATGGTTAAAGTAAATAATTGGGATGCTGAGTATGATGTAGTTGTTTTAGGGTTTGGTGGAGCTGGAGCCACAGCAGCCAGATTCGCTGCAGATGAAGGAGCAAAAGTTTTATTAGTTGATGCTGCTCCTGAAGGTAATGAAGGTGGTAACACTCGTTATTCTGCTCAAATGATCAGTGCAAGTGATGACTTTGAAGCTGAAAAGAAATATTTCGCAGCTCTAACAGATCCGATGACACTTGACCAAGAAATAGCAGATACTTATGTTGAAGGTATGGCAAATATGGCTAAATATTTGAAGGAACATTTAGGCGTGGAACCTTATCAATATAAGCGCGATTATTGGAATAATCCTAAATTTGCAGCATTGAGAAAAGCTATTATTGATAATACAGTGGAATATCCAGAATTTGAAGGTAGCGAACACCATGATATTTTATCAGTTAGTTTGGGATTCTTTGATGGTGCTTTGTGGAAGATGCTAAGACAAAATGTAGTTGATCGTTCAGATAAGATTGACGTATGGTTTAGTTCACCAGCTCGTCATTTAATTCAAGATCCTGCAACAAAAACTGTAATAGGGGTTCAAATTGAACGTGATCATGTATTGAGAAATATTAAAGCTAATAATGGTGTAGTTATGGCTACTGGTGGTTTCGAAAATAACCCAGAAATGTTAGAAGATTACCTGGGTGCATCTAAGTTAGTACCATTAGGAACCTTATACAATAAAGGCGATGGAATTAAGATGGCAACTGAAGTCGGTGCTAGTTTATGGCACATGAATAACTATGAATCTTTAGGAATGCTTCATGGACTAGCATTTACGGTTCCAACTGGTAAACGTGGTAAATTAATTTTGGGAGATTGGAAAGCTATTTATGACGGCAGTGTCTTCCTTGCAGGAGATGATGGTACACGCTATTATCCTGAAGATATGACTAATAGACATGGCCATGTTTATAGCCATGGTTATTGGAAAGTTCCACAAAATAATCATCATCCACATATTATTTTTGATAAAAAACAATACGAAAAATTTGCAGATAAAGAGACAAGTATCTACCCACAAGCACTAGATATGGTGATTGAAGCTAACACACTAGAAGAATTAGCTAAAAAGATAGGTGCTGTACCAGAAAAATTGCAAGAACAAGTGGCAGAGTTTAACTTCTTTGCAACTGAAGGAAAGGATTATGCATTCCACCGTAATCCAGAAACGATGCAAGCATTTGATGCTGAGGGTCCATACTATGCCTTATCAGTATCACAAACAGTTTTAAACACACAAGGTGGGCCACGCCGTAATGCACGTGCTGAAATTTTGTCCAATGATGGTACACCTATTCCACATCTTTATGGAGCTGGAGAACTCGGTGGAATTTCTGCTGGACGTTATCAAGCTGGAGAAAACATTGCTGAATGCTTAATTTTTGGTAAAATTGCAGGCTTAAATGCAGCTCGTGTTAAAGAAGAAGTTTTTGAACACACGACAGAAGAACCTGACGCTGTATCTTCAGCATCTCAAACTGAAAAAAAGGTCAATTTAGGTAGTGACTTAGATGTTAAAGAAACTTATATGGTGGGTGCTAACCAATATTTAGGAAGAAGTAATGCTGGTGTAGGTAACGAAGTTGTAGTTAGAATTACAGTAGATGATGATAAAAAATTAAAAGATATTGAGATTTTAAAACAAAGTGAAACTGGAATTGGAGCCCAAGCAATTGAGAGTATGCCAAAAGAAATGATCAGTAAGAATACTTACGACGTTGATAGCATTTCGGGAGCATCAGCAACAAGTAGAGCTTTAAAAGAAGCTGTAAAAGATGCGATGAATAAAATTTAATTGAAAAAATTGAAGTCCAAAAAATAGTGAAGTAATACGATTTTTTTGGGGCTTTTTATTAGATTAAGATAATAAAAAAATGAATAAACATAGTTGACAGATTATAAAAAAGTGTTAATATGATGACAACGAATAGAGAGATTAATAGCAATGACAAGGACAGTAGTAAATTTTTACGCTTAAAGAGAGTTTTCGGTTGGTGTAAGAAAACAGTATGGAAGTTTACGAATATCACCTTAGAGCTGAAAATGCGAAGAGTGTTTTTAGGTTGTACCCTTTAACGTACTAGCGTATCGCTTAGAGAAGTCTAGGCCGCACGTGAAAAGAGATGTTGATTAATTTTTGTTGATCAATAAAAATAGGTGGTACCGCGGAAACGCCCTATAGAAGTAATTAAACTTCTATAGGGCGTTTTTAATTACTTAATAATTTTCTCAATAAAATTATGAGGTGAATTACTAATGAAACAAGGAACAAAACTTTTAGAACTAGATAATGGATATCATCTATTTACTCGAAAGGAAGGGAAAGGTCCCGTTAAGATGTTATGCGTGCATGGTGGTCCTGGAGGAAATCATGAAGAATTTGAAAATTTTGCTCAAAATTTAAATGATAAGGGTGTAGAAGTTTATACCTACGATCAATTGGGTTCGTTTTATTCAGATCAGCCAGACTTTTCTTTGGAAGAAAATAAACATTATTTAACGCTTGATTATTATTTGGAAGAACTAGAAGAAGTTAGAAAAAAACTGGGATTAGATAATTTTTATTTAGTTGGTCATTCATGGGGCGGACTTCTAGCACAAGAATATGCTTTAAAATACGGAGAACATTTAAAAGGCTTAGTTGTTTTTAGTATGATTGACAATATTGAAGAATATACAACTCATATCAACAAGTTAAGAGAAGAAATGTTTAATAGTTTAGAAGTTCAATATATGAAAGATGTTGAAGAAGCTGAAAATTTTGATGATCCAATGTATCAAGAATTGTTGAAAAAGCTCTATGCTAAATATGTTACTAGACATCCAAAAGTTTCACATATGGTCAATACAATGGCAACAGATGTATACAATTATTTCCAGGGAAATAATGAATTTGTGATGGTAGGAACTTTGAATGGTTGGAGTGTACGAGATAAGTTAGCAAATGTAAAAGTACCTACTTTATTGACATTTGGTGAATTTGACACAATGCCATTAGATGTAGCTAGAAGAATGCAAGATACTTTACCAAACTCTAGATTGGTATTAACTCCGGACGGTGGACATTGCCACAATGAAGATAATCCAGAAGCATTCTTCAAGAGCTTATACAAGTTTGTATCAGAAGTAGAAGACGGAACATTTGGAAAAGAATAGTGACGATTAAGGGAGAAGATGAGAATATGAAATTCAAGAAAGTATTGAGATTAGTTCCAGTTGTTTTAGCAGGCACATTCTTACTAGCATCGTGTTCAGGAAAGAATAGTTCAAAGGACACATTAAAATTAATGCAAACAGCTGAAATTCAATCGTTGGATAACTCTAATGTAGCAACTTTGCCTCAATGGAATGTGCTAGTTCAATCAATGGAAGGTCTATATAGAATGGACAAAAATGGTAAGCCAGTAGCAGCGATGGCTACAAAAGTTGTAAAACCAACTAACAATGGAAAGACTTATACCTTCCATATCAGAAAAGATGCTAAGTGGTCTGATGGTTCTAAAGTTACAGCTCAAGACTTTGTAACTTCATGGAGAAGATCAGCAAGTCCATCAGCTAAATCAGGATATAACTACATATTTACTGGAATCAAAAATGCTACTAAAGTTTCAAGTGGTGAATTGCCAGCTTCTGACTTAGGTGTAAAAGCATTAAATGATACTACACTTCAAGTTCAGTTAGAGTATCCAATGCCTTACTTTAGTCAAATGATGGTAATGCCAGCTTTCTTCCCACAAAGTACAAAATACGTTAACAAAGAAGGAAAAAGATATGGTACTTCAAGTACAAGATTAGTATATAACGGACCATTTAAGGTAACAGGTTGGACCGGTACTAATGAAAGTTGGGATTTAACACGTAATAAGTACTACTATGATAAGAAAGATGTTCATTTGAAGAAGATATCTATGCAAGTAGTTAAAGATTCAAATACTGCTCATCAATTGTTCCAAGATAATAAGCTAGATGATGCATTAGTTACAGGAACTACAGCTCAAGGCTTGCAAAAAGATAAAGATTTGAAGCATGTATACAGGGCAGGAACATATTATTTAAGACTAAATCTACAAAATAATAAAGCTTTCCAAAATCAAAAATTAAGACAAGCTTTGTATCTAGTTTTAAATAGAAAACAATTAGCTAATAAAGTATTAAGTGATGGATCAACAGCAGGAGATACTTATGTTGCTCCTAGATTAGCTAAAGATCCTACTACAAACAAAGACTTTGCAACAGAAATGAAGCCTTCTACAACTTATGATTTGAAAAAAGGTCAAGAATTATGGAATGAAGGTTTGAAGGAACTTAATAAGAAGAAAGTAACATTGACACTTGTTACAGATGATCAAACAATTTCTAAGAATGTAGGTCAATTTGTTCAATCACAAGTTGAAACAAAATTAAAAGGTGCAGAAGTGGATGTAGTATCTGTTCCTGACAAGAGTGCTAATGATAAAGTAAGCAACGGTAATTTTGATATGAATTATACTTTGTGGTTAGCTGATTTTGCAGATCCAATCAGTGATTTCGATGTATTATCTAAAACTAATCCACAAAATTATGGTAAGTATGCTAGTGAGTATTACAACAAGCAATTGGAATTAGCTAAGCAAAATGGTACTGATACTAATAAGTATTGGGAAAATATGAGAAACATGCAAAAACAATTAAATGATGACATGCCAGTAGTACCATTGTACACAATGACAGAAAGTCACTTAGTAAATAGCAACTTAAAGGGTGTTATGTGGCATTCAGTAGGTGAAACAGACTACACAAGAGCATATTTCGGTAAGTAATAAATAAAGATTGAGATTTAGATCTCTAAACTAAAATAATCGCTAAAGATTAACGTTTTAATTACGTAATCTTTAGCGATTATTATTTTTTGTATTATATTTTATTGATATAAAGCGGTAGAAAGATAACGTTCACCATTGTCAGGAGCAACAGTAATAACTTTCTTACCTTTACCTAATTTTTTAGCTAATTCAATAGCGCCATGAATGTTAGCACCAGCAGAGATACCAGGTAGGAAACCTTCTTTTTTAGCAACTTCACGCGCAGTTTCAAATGCTTCATCGCTTGAAACTTCTACAACATCATCATAAATTTCACGATCTAAAGTATCAGGGATAAAGCCAGCAGAGATACCTTGAATTTTGTGTGCACCTTTTTTGCCTTCTTTGAGTAGTGGAGATTCAGAAGGTTCAAGAGCATATACTTTGACGTCTGAAGAAGCCTTCTTTAAAGCACGACCGATTCCAGTTAGAGTACCACCAGTACCTACACCAGCGACAAATGCGTCTGGTAAATTATCGCTACCAAAAGCAGCAACAATTTCTTTACCAGTTGTAAGTTCATGAATTTCAGGGTTAGCTAAGTTCTTAAATTGCATAGGCATGAAGTAACCCTTAGTTTGAACTAATTCTTCAGCTTTAGCAATGGAACCTGCCATACCTTCAGAACCTGGTGTGAGAATAAGTTCAGTTCCATAAGCACGCATCAATTTTTTACGTTCGTCACTCATAGTTTCAGGCATAGTAATAATTAAATGATAGCCTTTAGCAGAAGCTACTGCAGATAAACCAACACCAGTATTACCAGAAGTTGGTTCAACAATAGTATCACCTGGTTTTAAAATGCCATCTTTTTCAGCTTTTTCAATCATTGCTAAAGCAATTCGATCTTTAACTGAACCTGCAGGATTAAAGAATTCAAGTTTTACATAAACATCAGCAGCATCTTCAGGTACAACATGATTTAATTTCACGATAGGTGTATTTCCAATAGTATCTAAGATAGAATTATAAATTTTTGACATAGGGAGTCCTCCTTTAATGATTAGTTATTGTAGTAATCCAATTTTTAAAGAATTTTTTTTGTGTATTTTCCCAAGTAAATTGGGGTTGGCTCATATTATTATCATCCTTAAAGTATCCTGTTGGTTTTGCCAAGCCAACAGCATCACCTCCTCGAGCATTTAATTCGCGGTGATATTCCTTTATAAAGGCATTAGGACCGTATTCTAGGTGTGAGAATAAGAAGTGTTGAGGCTTATTTTTTGCAGACACTAAGAATAAATGTCCGGTTGATGAATAAGCATTAATAATTAAGTCTTTAGATGAAAGAATGTCATCTTTACTCATTTCAGCGTAACGTGCATGCGGTGCTAAGAAACCATTAGTTAAACCCTTAAGCAAATTACTTTGATTAGTAATTTTTTGCGGATAAATACCGAAAAGTTTAGTATCTAGCATTTCTTTATGAATACCATAGAAGTAATTAAGAGCAACCATACCACCCCAGCAAACATAGAGTTGAGAGATATTTTGCTTTTCTAGAGTATCCATTAGTCCCTGTAATTCATCAAGATAAGTAATATCTGAAAATGGTAATTTTTCTAAGGGTGCACCTGTAATGATGAAAGCATCCATCTGACGAATTAATTTTAAATCTAATGGTTGAGATATTTTAGCCACTAATTCTGGAACTTCACGATTCTTATAATGGTTAACAGGATAGAAATAAGTTATTTCTAAATTTTCACCTATATCTCTTAAGACTCTAGAAAATCTTTTTTGAGTATCTTCTTTGTCATGCATAAGATTTAAAATTCCAATTTTTAATGGTTGCCGCGACATTCTTCCCACTTCTTTCTACACCAAAATTTTCACTTATTTTATCAGTTTATGTATTTAAAACAATAAAAAGCACAGAACAAAATGAAATTGTCCTGTGCCCTTGATATCTACCAAAAGAATACATGCATACTAAATGGTGGATGGCATAGGGCACAATCCACAAAAACAAATATCTGTTTTTACTTGATATTCATTAGACATTTAGTATTACCTCCGACAAATAAGTTACTTGAATTATAACTTACGAAAAGTTAGCTGTCAATTGTTACGCTTACACACTAGCCTCACTAGTTATTGAATTGCTATAAGGAATAACCGTAATATAATTGAATAGCATATCAGCATAAGAAGGATCATGATAAAAATCATTTATTTTACTATCTAAAGCTGACAAATTATCTGTAATAATACCATCAGTATTTAACCACAAAATTCTATCCATTTCACTGTCAGTATTAACTGTCCAAGCATATACTTTTTGTTGATTAAAGAGAGAATCAACAATAAAAGAATCATTTAATGTTGATTGCTCCATACTATATGCATTGGCAGATGTTTGAGGATAGGTGAAGTTGTAAGGTAAGATATAACTTACAAATACTTCTGGAGCTTTAGACTTAATTTGTCTGACAACATTATAGTCTAAAGAATGAACTTCATGATGATATTTTAAAATATCTTTTTGGTATTTTTTTAAAAAGATATCAATCATATTTTTTGAATCATGTGGAGTAGTTTTGATCTCGATTAATAACTTCTGGTGATGCTTATTGGCATAGGCTAGATAATCATCAAAACTAACTACATGAGCTGAGTGACCATTTTCGTGAGCTATTAATTTTGTAATTTGAGCTAAAGTTAATTGGTAAGGAGCTTTATTAACACCTGTAAGATTTTTTAAGTTTTCATCATGCATAACAACGAATTGATGATCTTTGGTTTCGTGAATGTCCATTTCAATAAAATCAGGATGTTCTTTAATGGTTGCAGCCATAGCAGGTATTGTATTTTGAACACCATTCCCATCATCAACACCTCGATGTGAAATGCGAAGTGGTGGAGTATCGTTGTTATGTAAATAAAAATAGTTATTAGTCAAAGATAGTAGAGCGATAAAGCTAATTAGGACAATAGTAGTAACTCTAATTTTTTTCTTACGTTGATTAATGCGATTAGTATGGTAAAAAGTAGGATGTCCTTTAAATACTTCAGTTGGTAAAGTCATTTGAAGTAAAAGAAAACTAACAAGTGTAGCAATAAAAGTACTAAAAATTTGTATAATTGCTAGCATAATAATAGCCATAATTAAGTCAAAGGGTTTAGGAAATTTATCAAAACCAGCTTGGAGAAATATAATTAGTAAATATCCAACTGCAGAAATGATGCCAAAATAAATAGAAATAACAAGCATTCTGCGAAGGTTCGCAAGATTTTGGTGTCGAGTTAGACTAAAACTTTTAGACACAGCTTCGCGAGTATGATAATTTTGAATAATCATTAAAGGAAGAGTATATAGTAATCTAAGTCCTAGGTAAAAAATAATTAGGTAAGCAATTGCTAATAATAGAACAAATTGCCATTTAGTTAACAAAAAATCAATAATAAATGCTGGAATTTTTGCCTTATTTAATAAAGGTGTTTTAAAAATTAAATTGGCAAAAGGTATAATAAGAATGAAGTAACCAATAAAGAATAGAACGCTTGTTGGACGGAGTTGGATTAGTCGTCTCCAAGATGCAAACCAAACTTCTTTAAGTGAAAAATTATCTCTAGAAATGTTAGTAATACCTGTTAGTAAAAACGTAAATTGGAAGAAAATTACACCAACTATTAGAACTAGTTCTAAAATGAGAGCCAGTGATCCAACAGGGTGATGAGTGATAATTTCTAAAATATTAGTATATGAAACATATGGAATATGACTTAGCTTTAAAATCCAACTAGTTAAAAATATAAAAATGGGGATAATAATTGCTTCAATAAACAAATTAATCCCTAAAAAGAAAAACAAGTAGCTTCCCCAACTACGTTTGAAAACATTGATATAGTGATCGATAAATTGCAAATCTGAACGAATTTGTTGCAAAATAAACGCCTCCCTTAAATATATTTTCTACGGTCTAATTATAGCATAGAGAGTTTTTTAGAAGACAGATAGTGAAAAATAAATTGAGATGAAAATATTTTATTTATTAGTTTTAAGTTGAATATTCTTATAGTTTAAATAAGTTAATAAGATTAAAAATAACGGGAATGAATCTATAAATTTGTTAGGATTTAATTAAATTGTGTATTTTAGATAATCTGTATAGCAGAGTATTGCGGTGAATATGCAAGTCTAAGGCAATTTTACTCATATTTTTAAATTAAAGAGGTAATGATTATGAAAAAATTTGTATTAGCACCAGATTCTTTTAAAGAAAGCATGACTGCTAAGGAAGTGTGTGTTGCTATGGAAAAAGGTATAAGAAAAGTTTTCAGTGATGCAGAAATTGTACATGTACCAATGGCTGATGGTGGAGAAGGTACAGTGGAATCTTTAGTTGATGCTACAAATGGTTATAAAGAGTATGTTGAAGTTCAAGGACCATTACCTAAACAAAAAGTAAGAGCATATTATGGAATTTTAGGAGATAAAAAGACTGCTGTAATTGAGATGGCCCAAGCAAGTGGATTAATGTTAGTAGATCCCAAAGTTAGAAATCCTTTAGTAACCACTACTTATGGTACTGGAGAATTAATAAAAGCAGCTTTAAATAAGGGAGTATCAACTATTATTATAGGAATTGGTGGGAGTGCAACTGTTGATGGTGGTATTGGTATGGCTCAAGCTTTAGGGGTGAAATTTACTGATAAGTATGGAAATAATATTGAACCAACCGGTAGTAATCTTGCTAAAATTGATAAGATTTCAATGGAAAATCTGGATAAACGAGTGAAAAAAGTAAACTTTATTATTGCTAGTGATGTAGAAAATATATTAACTGGTAAAAAGGGTGCAGCAGCAGTGTTTGGACCACAAAAAGGGGCAACTCCAGATGAAGTTGAATTATTGGATAAAGGATTGATACATTATGCTGAAATTATAAGAAGAGATATAGGTAAGAATGTAGAAGATATTGCAGGTAGTGGTGCAGCAGGAGGCTTAGGTGCAGGTTTAATAGCATTTTTAGATGCTAAGCTACAATCTGGTGTGGAAGTAGTAGCTAATACAGTTAAACTAGCAGAAAAAATATCTCAAGCAGACTATGTATTTACCGGTGAAGGCGGGATGGATTTTCAAACTAAATATGGGAAAACCCCATTTGGAGTAGCACAAGTTGCTAAAAAATATCAAAAACCGGTTTTTGCTGAAGCAGGATACTTAGGGGAGAGAATCGAGGAACTGTACGATATAGGAATATCTGCAATTTTTGGAATTGTAGATAAATCCGAAAGTATAGAAGAGTCTTTAGAAAAAGGTCCACAAAACGTAGAAAGAACAACTGAGAATATTGCCCGATTAATATCGAGTATCATAAATTAAAAAAATATACTGGCATAAGTAAAAAAACTTAGGTCAGTATATTTTATTTTATTGACAACTATAATTCTTAAGATTAATATATAGTTGTGATTACAAATGTAAATTAAAAAGGAGTGAGCCTATGATTGCAAAAATTATTGTCCTAGTAATAGGGATTGCTTTAATCGGTTTTATTTCATGGTGGTTTTTTGGAAAACATGAAAAAGAGGCTGTTACAGCTGATGTTGCAGATAATGTTCAAGAAGTTACAGTTAAAGTTGACGGTGGTTATTCGCCAGAAACAGTGGTACTTAAAAAGGGAGTTCCAGCGGTAATTAATTTTTACCGTAAAGATCCTTCTAGTTGTTTGGAACAAGTTGTATTTTCTGATTTTGGTATCAGCAAGATGTTGCCAGAGAACGAAAATACTAAAATAGAAATTAATACTGATAAAGCAGGAGAATATGGTTTTGCCTGTGGTATGAATATGTTTCATGGAAAAGTAATTATTAAATAGAAAGTAGGAATCAAATATGAATAAAGTAGAAATAACAGTAGATGGTGGCTATAGACCAAGTGAAGTTAAGGTCAAAGTTGGAGAACCAGTTAAATTAGTGTTTAATCGAATCAGTGATAAAGGATGCTTAGATCAACTAAATATTCCAGCCTTGAATGTTAAACAGCAAGATTTACCACTAAATGAACCACAAGAATTTGATTTAGATACGAGTAAAGCAGGTGAAATTGATTTTGCTTGTGGCATGAATATGTTTAAGGGTAAGGTAGTGATTGAGTAATGACGATTAGAGCAAGATTTTGGATTTCGTTAATATTTTCATTACCAATGTTTTTTGAAATGATACTAAAGCCATTTGGTTGGATGTTGCCCGGACATACGTATACAATGTTTATTTTAACAACAATTGTAATGGTAATTTCAGCAAGACCATTCCTTCATAGTGCATGGGCGGCTTTTAAAAATCATCATGCTAATATGGATACATTGGTAGCAATTGGAACAGCTACAGCTTATGTGTATAGTATTTATGCGATGTTTACAGGTCAAGATGTATTTTTTGAGAGTGCAGCTTTTGTTATAACATTCATCTTGTTAGGTCAAGTTTTTGAAGAAAAGATGAGAAACAATGCTAATAGTTCAGTTGAAAAATTATTAAACTTACAAGTTAAAGAAGCTGAAGTAATAGTAGATGGTAAGTCTCAAATGGTGCCATTAGATGATATAAAAGTAGGCGACGTTATTCGTGTGAAACCTGGTCAAAAGATAGCTGTAGATGGAGAAATAATTGAAGGAAGTTCGACAGTAGATGAATCAATGATAACAGGTGAAAGTATGCCAGTAACGAAAAAAGTGGGCGATAAAGTTATTGGTTCAACGTTGAATAATACTGGAACTTTCCTTTTCAAAGCTGATAAAGTAGGTAAAGATACAATGTTAGCTCAGATTGTTGAAATGGTTAAAAAAGCTCAAAATAGTCATGCTCCAATTCAAAAAACAGCGGATAAGATTGCAAATATCTTTGTACCGGTAGTGTTAATTATTGCTATTCTTACTTACCTGGTATGGTATGTATTTTTAGGAAATAGTAATGTTACTTCATTGTTATTTGCGGTATCAGTTGTTATTATTGCATGTCCATGTGCTTTGGGAATTGCAACTCCAACGGCTTTAATGGTAGGAACTGGACGTAGTGCAAAGATGGGAATTCTTATTAAAGACGGTGAAGTACTAGAAGCAACTGATAAAATTGATACAGTAGTCTTTGATAAAACAGGTACAATTACTGAAGGTAAGCCTAAAGTTACAGATATTATCGGTAATAAAGATGAAATATTACAAATTGCTGCTAGCTTAGAAAAAAATTCTGAGCATCCATTAGCTACTGCAATTATGGATAAAGCAGTAGAACAACAGATAAAATTATTTGAAGTAAATAATTTTACAGCAGTTGAAGGAAAAGGAATTACAGGTATAATTGATGAGCAACGAGTAGTCGTGGGAAACACTAAGCTTATTGAGGATTGGAATATATCTCAAGAACTTCAAGCACAAATGAAGAACTTACAATCTGATGCAAAGACAGTTGTAGTTGTAGGTAAAAATGATGAAGTCATAGGTTTAATTGCAATTCAAGACATTCCAAAGGCAACTTCAGCTAAGGCAATTAGTGATTTGAAAAAACGTGGGCTAAAAACAGTTATGTTAACTGGTGATAATCAACAAGTGGCAGAAGTTATTGCTAATGAAGTAGGAATCGATGAAGTGATAGCGGATGTTTTACCACAAGATAAGGCACATCATATTGAAATGCTGCAAGATCAAGGTAGAAATGTTGCTTTTGTCGGTGATGGAATTAATGATGCACCAGCTTTAACAACAGCTAATGTTGGGATTGCTATGGGAGCAGGAACAGATATTGCAATTGAATCTGGTGGCATTGTCTTAGTGAAAAATGACCTAGAAGATGTAGTTAAAGCTTTAATGATGAGTGAAAAGACTTTTAATCGCATTAAGTTAAATCTATTCTGGGCATTTATCTATAATGGCTTGGGAATTCCAGTGGCAGCAGGGATCTTTTCTGGCATTGGTTTAACTTTAAGTCCGGAATTAGCAGGATTAGCAATGGCATTTAGCTCTATATCCGTAATGATAAGTTCTTTGATGTTGAATAGGGTAAAAATTGCATAAAAATTAATGACTAGGGAATTTCTCTAGTCTTTTATTTTGTAAAATTTTATTAACTAAAGTAACCGCTTTAAAAAGTGATATAATAGAATCAATGAGTTTAAATTTAGGAAGTGATAAAATGGCAATAACAGTTTACATTGTACGCCATGGGCAAACATTATTGAATCGTTATAAGAAGATGCAAGGATGGGTAGACTCACCATTGACTGAAAAAGGAATTCAAGATGGTAAGCGAGCAGGTAAAATCCTAGAAAATATTAAGTTTGATAAAGCGTATAGTTCAGATACAATGCGTGCAATTCGTACTTGTGAGTACATTTTGAGTGAAAATAAAGTATCAGGTGATTTAAAAGAACCACAAGCAATGATGGAATTTCGTGAACAAAAGTATGGTTATTTTGAAGGTAGTGATTCACCACAAACCTGGATGTTAATTGGTGCAACACATGGAGCAGGTTCATTTAAAGAACTTGTAAATAAGTATCCTTTAGATGAGATTAAGGATTTTATGCATGAGACTGATCCATTTCATGAAAGTGAAGATAGTAAGACATACTGGAAGAAAATAAATTCAGGCTTTGACTATCTAAGAAAAAATCATAAAGATGGAGAAACTATTTTATTGGTATGTCATGGTAGTACAATTGCCAGTTTGGCTGACAAATATGGAGATAATATTAATGTTGGGGAAAACTATCCTCAGAATGGATCAATTACTAAGTTAAAAGTAACAGAAAATGATATTGAAATTGAAGAATATAATAAAATAGATTAGAGATGGTGGGATTATTAGATGATACCTTTTAAAGCTGTAGCGATTGATATGGATGGAACCTTTTTAAGAGATGATAAAAGCTATGATAAAAAATTATTTTCTGAGTTATTAAATAAGATGAAAGAAAAAGATATTCATTTTATTGTAGCTAGTGGTAATCAATTTGAAAGAACGAGATTAGATTTTACTGAATATTGGAAAGATATGTCCTTCGTTGCCGAAAATGGAATGTACTTGGTAGATGATGGGAAAGATCTAAGCTATGAACAATTAGATCGAAGTTTAGTTGAAGAGTTAGTAGAATTTATGGCACAAAGACCAGAATTAACACCAGCTTTATGTGGGAAAGAAAATGCATATCTAGAAAAGAATTCAGATTCAAAATTTGTTAAGATGATGAAATATTATTTACCTAAGCATAAAATTGTTGATAGCTTCGAGCAACTTCCTGATGATGTATTTTTCAAATTTACAGTTGATGTTCCTAAAGAAAAAACTTTATCAACGGTTGATGAAATTAACAAAAAATTTGCAGGAAGAGTTTTTGCTACTTCAAGTGGTTTTGGAAATTTTGATTTAATCTTGCCACATGTCAATAAAGCTGTCGGATTAGAAAAAATGCTAGTAAGTTGGAATTTAACCTTAGATGATTTAGTAGCTTTTGGCGATGGTGGAAATGATTTAGAGATGTTAAAAGCTGCAGGACTTAGCTATGCAATGGAAAATGGTAGCGATGAAGTGAAAAAGGTAGCTGATAAAATCGCCCCTAATAATAATGATTCGGGAGTATTGAAAGTTTTAGCTGACTATTTAATGTAAGTTAATCTAAACTACGGTATAATTAGAAGTATTACAATAGTAAAGCGAGGAAATTTTATGACACTAAGAGGATTCGCTTTACCACAGTCGCCTCCATCATTTTGTGACAATTAAACAATAAAATTATCACAAGAATAGGAGAAATTAGATTATGGTAGAAGCAATTAACTTGAAAAAAGGTATGATTTTTGAAATGAACGGTAAACTTATTAAGGTGTTGGAAGCAAATCACCACAAGCCTGGTAAGGGAAATACTGTTATGCAAATGAAATTAAATGATGTGCGAACAGGAGCAATCGTTCAAACAACCATGCGTCCTTCTGAAAAAGTAGAGTTAGCCATAGTTGATAAGAAAAATGCCCAATACCTATATGGTGAAGGCGACCTTGAAGTATTTATGGATATGGATACTTATGAACAATATGAATTAACTAAAGAACAATTAGCAAATGAAGAAAAGTATTTAATGCCAAATATGGAAGTTCAACTAGACTTTTGTAAAAATGAATTAATTGGGATTGAATTGCCAACAACTGTTGAAATGAAAGTAACTGAAACTGAACCAACAATTAAGGGTGCTACAGCAGCTAGTGGTGGTAAGCCAGCAACAATGGAAACAGGATTAGTAGTTACAGTTCCAGACTTTATTAATGTAGGAGATACATTAGTAATAAACACTACAACAGGTGAATATAAAGCACGTGCATAAAAAATGAAAGCCAATTATATACCGAGATTATGGTATATAGTTGGTTTTTATTTTAAAAATTAAAACTTGCACCCATTTTATTTTAATGGTATTCTAATAGTATACTCAAATGTAATTGGAGGTTGTAATGATGATTAACTTACATATTAATGATAACAACAAATTGAATACAACCACCACCTCAACCACTGTGTAAGCTGGTTGAGTTAATTTGGTATGCTATTATTAAAATGAATGCAAAATACAAAGTCAACTAGATCAGCTAATCACAAACTAAAAATGTATTGTGAGAAAAGTTGGATGGTTGGCTTTTTTATGTATTTAGACGATCCAACTGAGTAGAAATTTAGTTGGCAAGGAAAAGAGGAATCTATATGAGCAAAAATAAGGATAATATAAATGGGGGCCTGAATAGGTCGCTATCATCAGGACAGATGGAGATGATAGCTTTAGGTGGAACAATTGGTGTTGGATTATTCATGGGATCTACATCTACAATTAAATGGACTGGTCCTTCAGTATTATTGGCTTATGCAGTAGTAGGTATATTACTATATGCGGTTATGCGAGCTTTAGGAGAAATGATCTATATAACACCAGGAACGGGATCATTTGCTGACTATGCGACTGATTACATTCATCCACTGGCTGGGTATTTAACAAAATGGAGTAATATTTTCCAATATATTGTTGTAGGGATTAGTGAAGTTATCGCTGTTACTCAATATTTGAATTTTTGGTGGCCACATTTACCAGATTGGATTTCAGGATTAGTGGTTATCATAACATTGACTTTGGCAAATCTTGCATCTGCTAAAGCGTATGGGACATTGGAATTTTATTTTGCGATGATAAAAGTTGTTACGATTATCTTAATGATAATTATTGGATTAATGGTTATCTTCCTTGGATTAGGAAATAATTGGCATGCGATTGGATTATCTAACCTTTGGAAACATGGTGGATTTTTCACAGGCGGATTTAAAGGATTTATGTTTTCTCTATCTATTATTGTTGGTTCTTATCAAGGAATTGAGTTACTAGGAATTACAGCTGGTGAAGCAGAAAATCCTAAACATGCAATTGTAGCATCTGTAAAATCAATTGTATGGAGAATTTTGATTTTCTATATTGGAGCGATCTTTGTAATTGTGACAATTTATCCATGGAATCAATTAGCATCTGTAGGTTCACCATTTGTTGAAACATTTACTAAAGTAGGTATTGCTGGTGCAGCTGGAATTATTAACTTTGTTGTTCTTACAGCTGCAATGTCTGGGGCTAACTCAGGGATTTATAGTTCTAGTAGAATGTTATTTAAGTTATCAGTAGATAAAGAAGCACCAAGTATTTTTAGTAAGTTATCTAAACATGTGGTACCTAATATCGCTATTTTGACAATATCAAGTGGGATTTTGATTGGATTTATTTTGAACATTGTTCTTTCTATCTTTAGTAAATCTTCAGCTAACTTATTTGTAATTGTATATAGTTCCAGTGTATTACCTGGATTAGTACCATGGTTTGTAATTCTATTATCAGAATTACGTTTCCGTCGTCAAAATGCACATATGCTAGAAGAACATCCATTTAAGATGCCGTTCTATCCATTATCTAATTATATGGCAATCATTGCATTGGTAATAATAGTTCTCTTTATGTTTGTTAACCCTGATACACGAGTTTCAGTATCAGTCGGAGCAGTATTTCTATTATTATTGTCATTGATTTTCTTTATTAGACATGGAAAAGATGGACAAAAAGGAAAGAATTAAACATAGAAGAAAATAGTCGCATCAGTTGCGACTATTTTTTTGTACCAATTTAATAGTATTATGAGAAATATTGTAATTTAACAAAAATATAGATTGGTTTTATGAGGATGATTTATTATTAAAATTCGTAATTTGATAATAAAATAAGCTGTGATAGAGCTTAATTTTAGTTTTTACTAGAGTAAACAAAAAATGAATTATGTTTTTTTAAAGCATAATAAATAATTTAATCGTAATAATAAGAGAAAATTTGAATTTTGTTAATCTTAATTATCATTGTTTTAGAATTATTACAACAATAGTTATAGCCTTTATATCAGCATTTATAAGGTGTTTCAAGCTTTAAATAGTGTTTGATGAGCATAATTCAAATTTCAATTTAATAGCAAAAAAATATATTTATAAAAGAAAAATTAAAATGTTGTAATTTTTCGGTAAGTATTATATAATCTAACCATGATATAAGATAACTTTTTTAACTGAGGAAAGGGGTAAATGAAATGAAGTTTAAAAAGCTATTAGCAGTTGGCGCTACTTTAGCAGTGTCAGCATTCACATTAGCTGCTTGTGGATCAAAGAGCAGCGATTCTGGCAAAACTCTTCACTGGGAAGACAGTGCTGAAATTTCCACATTAGACCCTTCTAAAGTAACAGACGTTGTTGGTTTTAACCAATTAAACAATGTTACTGAAGGTTTATATCGTTTAGGAAAAGACAGTAAGATCACACCAGGTCTTGCTACAAAGACAACCGTAAGTAAAGACGGCCTTACATATACATTTACTTTACGTAAGGATGCAAAATGGTCTAACGGTGATAAAGTAACCGCAAAAGACTTTGTATATTCCTGGCAACGTACAGTAAATCCTAAGACAGGTTCACAATATGCTTACCTATTCAGTGGTATTAAGAACGCTGACGCTATTATGGAAGGTAAGAAGTCAGTTTCTGAATTAGGTGTTAAAGCAGACGGTGACTACAAGTTAGTTGTTACATTGGATAAGAAGATTCCATACTTCAAGTTATTGATGGGATTCCCATTATTCTTCCCACAAAACCAAAAAGTTGTTGAAAAATATGGTAGCAAGTATGGTACAGCTTCTAAGTACTTCGTTTATGACGGACCTTTCAAGCAAGAAGGTTGGACAGGTTCTAACTTAAGCTGGAAATTAGTTAAGAACGATGATTACTGGGATAAGAAAGCTGTTAAATTAGACAAGATTACTTACCAAGTAGTTAAGGATTCTAATACAGGTTACAACTTATTCCAATCTGGTAAGTTAGATGGTGCATTATTAAGTGCTGAACAAACAAAGCAATTAAAGGGACAAAAAGATTATACAGTCTTCCATGAAAGTACAACATTCTACTTACAATACAACCAAACAAAAGAAGAATTTAAGAACGCTAATATCCGTAAAGCAATTTCTCTAGCTATCAATCGTAAGGACTACTTAAAAGTTCTTGGTGGTGAAAATACAGCTGCTACATCTGTAACACCAGTTGGATTGACAAAAGTTAATGGAAAAGACTTCCAAAGCATTGTATCTGACAAGACAGATATGACATACAACAAAGCTAAAGCTAAAGAATTGTTCAACAAAGGTTTACAAGAATTAGGTAAAGATAAATTAGAATTTGCTATTTTGACAGATGATACAGACGGCGCTAAGAAGTCTGTTGAAGCTCTTCAAAGTCAATTGAAAGAAGCATTTGGTGATAAGGTAACGGTTAATACACAAACAGTTCCATTTAAGACACGTCTATCCCGTTCAACAAGCGGTGATTTCGATGTAGTATTATCAGCTTGGGGTGCAGACTTCGCTGATCCTATCTCATTCTTAGACTTGTTTACATCAAACAACGAACAAAATAATGGTAAGTGGAGCAATGCTGAATATGACAAGTTGATCGCTGCTTCTAAGAATGCTAGTTCTGCAAGTGATCGTTGGAGTGATCTAGAAAAAGCTGAAAAGATCTTACTTCAAGATCAAGGTGTAACACCACTTTACTACAGAAACCAAGCATGGATGGTAAATGATAAAGTTAAAGGTATCATCTACAATACAGCAGGTGCTAACTTGAACTTCAAGGATACCTACATCGCAAAATAATTTATAGAAGTTTAGTTCTAAAATTATTTAATAAATCGGGGGCTAGATTTAGATTTAGTCACCGATTTTATTTTACCCCACAGTTATTTATGAGATTTTTTTAATTTAAATAATAGAATGAAGGGACTAATTGATATGCGTAAATACTTATTAAAACGTGTTTTGTATATGCTATTAACATTGTTCCTGGTTGCGACAATCACATTCTTCTTAATGAAATTGATGCCCGGAACACCATATACGAACCAAGCTAAAATGACAGCTTCACAAATTGAAATAATGAACAAACAATATGGTTTGGATAAACCTATTTGGGAACAATACTTGATTTACATTTTTGGTATGTTCCATGGTGATTTTGGAACTTCTTTCCAATATAGTAACCAACCAGTAGCATACTTAATTTCAAGTCGTTTAGGTGCTTCAATGCAACTAGGTTTACAAGCAATGATCTTCGGAGTTTTCTTCGGTGTAATTCTAGGTGCAGCTGCAGCTATCAAGCATAATACATGGGCTGATACAGGAGCAACAGTAATTGCGATTATTGGTAAATCTGTACCAAACTTCGTGTTAGCTATCTTGTTACAATACTATATTGCTTTGAAATTGGGCTGGTTCCCAATTGCAGGTTGGGGTCAATTCTCCAATACAATTTTACCAACAATTGCTTTAGGGGTAGGACCATTAGCTGAAACAGCTCGTTTTATCCGTACAAGTATGGTTGAAGTGTTGAACTCTGATTATATTGAATTGGCTAAAGCAAAAGGCTTAAGTAAATTTGAAGTGGTTTATCACCATGCATTAAGAAACAGTTTGATTCCATTAGTTACATTATTAGGACCTTATACAGTTGCTTTGATGACAGGTTCTATGGTTATCGAAAATGTCTTTAACATTCCAGGAATTGGAGAACAATTTGTTAAATCAATCATGACTAATGATTACCCAACTATTATGGGGGTAACAATGGTCTTCTCAATCGGATTGGTAGTAGTTATTTTAATTACTGACATCATCTATGGATTGATTGATCCACGTATTAGACTTGAAGGAAATGGAGGGAATAAGTAATGGAAGAAAAATTAAAATTAAGTCCAGATAGTTTCGAACCTTTAGCAAAAGGCGAAGCTCAAGATAATGAAAAAATCGCTGCTCCCTCACTTACCTTTACTCAAGACGTATGGTTAAGATTGAAGAAGAACAAAGGTGCAGTTGTCTCTTTGATTGTTATCTTATTGATGGTGATTGTAGCATTTGGTTCAACACCATTCATTAATAAAAGTACATTAGTTAAGTCTCAGCCACAATATGCAAACTTACCAGCTAAGGTTCCAGGTCTAGATGCAATTAATGGTCTTAACGGTAAGATTAAGCAAGGTGGTGTCTGGGTAGATGCTTATGCTAAAAATGATGTTCCAAAAGATAAGTATTTCTATTTAGGAACTGATTATTTAGGACGTTCATTAGCTCAACGTATTATTTACGGTACAAAAGTTTCATTGATTGTAGCTTTAGTCGCAACATTCTTTGATTTAACAGTTGGGGTCGCCTATGGCATCATCTCAGGATGGAAAGGGGGTAGAGTAGATAATGTTATGCAACGTATTATCGAAATTATTTCCTCTATCCCTAACCTTGTTATCGTTGTTTTGATGCTGGTAGTATTGAAGCCAGGTATGACTTCTATTATCTTAGCTATCGCAATTTCTTCATGGACAACCATGGCTCGTATGATTCGTGCCGAAACGCTGTCCTTGAAAACACAAGAATATGTATTAGCCGCAAGAACATTAGGAGAGTCACCTACAAAAATTGCATGGAAACACTTGGTACCAAACTTATCAAGTATCATCATTATTCAAACAATGTACACAATTCCATCAGCTATCTTCTTTGAAGCATTCTTGAGCTTTATCGGTATCGGTATTACAGCTCCAGAAACTTCTTTAGGGGTATTGTTGAATGAAGGACAAAAGAACTTCCAATTCTTACCATATCAAATGTGGTATCCAGCAATTGTATTGTGTGTATTGATGATTGCATTTAACCTTTTAGGTGACGGTTTACGTGATGCATTCGATCCAAAGACAAGAAGGTAGGTTTTAAACAATGGCAGAAAGAATTTTAGATGTTAAAAATTTAAAAGTGGATTTCCACACCTATGCCGGCGAAGTTAAAGCCATCCGCGATGTGAGTTTCCACTTAGATAAAGGTGAAACCCTAGCAATTGTAGGGGAATCAGGTTCAGGTAAGTCTGTTACAACTAAAGCAATAATTGGTCTTTTAGCAAATAATGCTAAGGTTGTTGGTGGTGAAATTAACTTCAACGGACAAGACATTTTGAAGAAATCAGAAAAAGAAATGCAATCTGTTCGAGGAAAAGAAATTTCCATGATTTTTCAAGATCCAATGACTTCTTTAGACCCAACTATGAAAATTGGACAACAAATTGCTGAACCTCTAATGAAACATAAAGGTATGAGTAAGAAAGATGCTTGGGCAAAAGCTCTTGATATGTTAAAGGCTGTTGGAATTACAAATGCTGAAAAGCGTATCAATGATTATCCACACCAATTTTCAGGTGGTATGCGTCAACGTATCGTAATTGCGATTGCATTGGTATGTGATCCTGAAATTTTGATTGCTGATGAACCAACAACTGCGTTAGACGTTACTGTTCAAGCACAAATCTTGGATTTAATGAAAGAAATGCAAGCTAAAGTCAAAACATCTATTATCTTCATCACTCACGATTTAGGTGTTGTTGCTGGTATGGCTGATAGAGTAGCTGTTATGTATGCTGGAGAACTTTTAGAATATGGTACAGTTGATGAAGTATTCTATAACCCACAACATCCATATACTTGGGGACTTTTGAATTCTATGCCAACTTTAGCAAGTGATAAGTTAGAATCTATTCCAGGAACACCACCAGATTTACTTGATCCACCAAAAGGCGATCCTTTTGCTCCAAGAAATCCATATGCGATGAAGATTGATGCCGAACAAAAGCCACCATTCTTCAAGGTGTCAGATACACATTATGCTGCTACATGGTTGTTATATCCAGACGCTCCTAAAGTAACACCACCTGAAGAAATTGTTAGACGTCAGGAAAAGTATGCAGAATTAATGGCTAAAAAGAAAGATTAACAGAAAGGATGAGAATTAATGCCAGAAAGAAAAAAATTGTTACAAGTTAAGCATTTAAAACAATACTTTACTTCCGGTAAGTCCACTGTTAAGGCTGTTGATGATGTTACTTTTGACATTTACGAAGGTGAAACATTTGGACTTGTAGGAGAATCAGGTTCAGGTAAAACAACAACAGGACGTAGTATTATTCGTTTATACGATCCAACTGATGGGAAAATTATTTTCGATGGAAAAGATGTCAGCAAGTTAAAATCACGTGCTGATAAGCGTGAATTCAATCGTAAAATGCAAATGATCTTCCAAGATCCATATGCTTCCCTAAATCCAAGAATGACAGTTGAAGATATTATCGCTGAAGGTATTGATATTCATGGTTTGGCCAAGAGTAAGAAAGAACGTTCAGAAATGGTTGAAAATCTACTTGAAACAGTTGGTTTGAATCGTGATCATGCTAGTCGTTATCCACATGAATTCTCTGGTGGTCAACGTCAACGTATAGGGATTGCTCGTGCATTGGCCGTACAACCTAAGTTTATCATTGCTGACGAACCTATTTCAGCTTTGGACGTTTCTATTCAAGCTCAGGTAGTTAACTTATTGAAAGATCTTCAAGAAGAAAAGGGATTAACATATCTTTTTATTGCTCATGATTTGTCGATGGTTAAGTTTATCTCCGATAGAATTGGGGTTATGCATTACGGAAGGTTGTTAGAAGTAGGTCCAGCTGATGATGTTTATGATAAGCCTTTGCATGACTATACTAAGAGTTTGATTTCTGCAGTTCCAATTCCAGATCCTGAAATTGAACGTCAACGTCATAGAATTGACTATGATCCTTCTATTGAAGATGACGATGGCGATAAGGTTCGTTCTTTACATGAAATTACACCAGGTCATTTTGTAAGATGTACGGATGATGAAGTGGAAATGTATAAGAAAAAAGCTGCTGAATACGAAAAATAAGTAATTAGAAAATAAAATTAATATCGCACCATTTCCTAGTTATTAAACTTTGAAATGGTGCGATTTTTGTTTATTATGATAAATTATTTCTGTTGTTGATCTTCTTCTTTAATATGAGCGTGTACAAAGTAACGATAAATCGCCATACCGACGATCAATAATAAAATACCGACGATATTTAAGATTAAGTTCTTATAGTCATCATGGATAATTAGTAAGTTTCGTAATAAAGCTGTTAGTCCAAGTCCCATCAATAAAGTAATAGATACATGACCATTATTTTTAAGAGAACTAATTACAATCATGAAAAATTCAAACAGTAAAAAGAAAACTATAATCTTATCTATCATAAGGTAAATGTCACTAGTTGTAGGCTCAAGTGCAATTTGGAAAAGATGAATAATTTCTTTTGCAATTTGAATTAGTAAAACTATTCCCAACAAAATTATAACCACGAAGCTAAGTACACTGAAAAGTTGGGCAAACTTATCTGCGTATTTTTGAATTAACTTTGAGAATTTCAAAATAGTGTACCTCCTAATCTAATAATGCTAACGTTAATTTGCACACTTTCTATACACATAGTGTACTAAATAACAGGTTAAAACAAAAGGAATTGTGCAGTATAAAGCGACACGTTGATTAGGATCGAACCAAATTAACACACAAGATAAAATGCTGGTAATTAAAGCGAACAGTGGAATAACAGGATACCAAGGTGTCTTGTATTTTAACTCAGATAAAGAATGTCCGGATTTTAAAAATTGTTTTCGGAAATTGAGTTCCGCTAAGGCAATAGCTGTCCAAACAATTACAACGGCTAATCCAGAAACAGAAACCAAGACTAGGTAGATAGTATCTGCTGCAAAAATACTTGAAAGCAGTGCTAACAGTCCACCAAGCATACTCAAACATAGTGCGATGACAGGGATACCGTTTTTATTAGTTTTTGAGATATTCTTAGGGATTGTTCCTTCATTTCCTAATGACCAGAGCATACGAGTTGATGCATATAATCCAGAATTAGCTGCAGAAATAATGGCAGTTAGAACGACAAAATTCATAATATCAGCGGCATAAGGAATACCCATCATTTTTAAAACATAAACAAATGGACTTTGCGTAACTCCAGCTTTTTGGTAAGGGATAAGAGCGGCCATAATAACAATACTTCCAATGAAAAATATAACCAATCTCCAAAGAGTTGTGTGAATAGCCTTAGGAATAGTTTTATCAGGTTCCTTTGCTTCGCCAGCTGTAATGGCAATTAGTTCAGTACCAGAAAAAGCAAAATTGACAGTTAACATAGTTGTAAAAACGCCACTAAATCCATTAGGAAAAATACCGTTTTTATATAGATTGCTGATGCCAGGAGCGTGGGTGAAACCATTTAAAGGAATAATTCCAACCATTGCTAGGACACCGAGTAAGATAAAGGCTACAATTGAAAAAACCTTAATTGCAGAGAACCAAAATTCACTTTCAGCGAAAACTTTAACTGAATAGGCATTGGAAAGAAATATTAATATAATAAAAATAGCACTCCAAATCCAAACGGGAGTATGAGGAAACCATTCTTGCATGATGAGTCCAGCAGCTGTAAATTCTGAGCCCAGAGCAATCGTCCAGGTTAACCAATATAAGATTGCGACAGTAAAGCCAGTACCTTCGCCGATATACTTTTTGGCATAAACATGGAAAGCACCAGTATAAGGCATTGCTACTGACAGTTCGCCAAGACATAACATCACCGAGTAAACAATTAAAGCTCCAATTAAGTAGGCAATGATAGTACCAATTGGCCCGGCTTGATGGATGGTGTAACCCGAACTTAAAAATAATCCAGTTCCAATAACTCCACCTAAAGAAATCATCCGGATGTGACGAGTTTCCATTTTACGAGCAAGATGTGTTTTCTTAGACATATTTAATCCTCATTTCTTTAAATTACAGTAATTAAAATGGCTATTATAACTACAAATTAACTTTAGATTAGATTATAATTAGTATATTAACATGAAAAAGTAGGTGAGTAAACGTGGACTTTACAGAGTTTTTAACTAACAATCCAGTTGTTTTAGATGGGGCAATGTCAACTCCACTTGAAAAATTAGGCGCAGATACAAATAATGATTTATGGACAGCTAAAGCATTGATTGATAATGAAGAATTGGTATATGAAGTTCATAAAATGTATTTCGAAGCTGGAGCGGACTTAATAATTACGGATACTTATCAAGCTAATGTTCAAGCATTTGAAAAAGTTGGATACAGTGAAAAAGAAGCTAGAAATTTAATTAAAAAAGCAGTAAAAATCGCACAAAAGGCACGCGATGATTATGAAAATAGAACAGGAAAGCATAATTATATTGCTGGAACAATTGGTCCATATGGTGCTTACCTAGCTAACGGAAGCGAGTATAGAGGAGATTATGAGTTATCTGTTGAAGAATATCAACAATTCCATTTACCAAGGATTGAAGAATTGGTAAATGCAGAGGTCGATATCTTAGCTATTGAAACTCAACCTAAGTTAGATGAAGTGCTAGCAATTCTAGAATTGTTAAAGGAAAAATATCCGCAACAAAAAGTGTATGTTTCTTATACTTTGAGCGATGATGATACAATCAGCGATGGAACACCATTGCCTAGAGCTATCCACGCACTTGAGGATTATTCGCAAGTAATAGCAGTAGGAATCAATTGTGTAAAACTAGAGTTAGTAGAACCGGCTTTAAAAAATATGAAAGAAATCACAGATAAGCACTTAATAGTATATCCTAATTCAAGTGCGGTCTATGATCCTAAGAGTAAGACTTGGTCCCAACCTAAAACTAGTGCAACCTTTGAAGAATTGATTCCTAATTGGTATGAGGCAAGAGCTAGAATTATTGGTGGTTGTTGTACAACAGGACCAAAGGAAATCAAAGCAGTGGCGGATTTTATTAAGCGTAATAGATAATATTATAAAGGTCATCTATCATGGGATAGGTGGCTTTTTTGTCGTTTAAGAATGAATTTTAACCGTTTAATAAAGATAGTGAACCGTTCATACAAAGAGACGTAAAATGTACTTTAACTATGCTATATTAAAAGTGGAAAGGGGGAATCAAAGATGAAAGTTAACATTAATATTGATGAAAATTTAGTAGAAGATAGAGCAGAATTTTATCTACAAGAAATGACTGATAAAATTACAAGAATTGCCAAAGAGTTAACTAACGATAATAGCGGATTATGGTGCTATAAAAATAGAGATATTATTCCCGTGAAATATGAAGAAATTATTCTAATTCAAAGTGAAAATAATATACTTATGGTCTATACAGATGAAGATAGCTATGAATACCATGGCAGATTGTATCAGGTAAAAGATGAGTTACCAAATATGTTTATAGAAGCTTCTAGAAGTGCAATTTTTAATTATCAAAAGATTGATCATTTGGAAATTCTAGGAAGTGGCATGATTGACGTAATCTTAGAAAATCAAATGAGAGTAGGGATTTCAAGAAGGAAAATTAAGATTTTGAAAGGGAGGTTAGGGCTATGACCATTAAAAAAATTGCTAGACTTGGAATCAATGGTATCACTTATGGTGTAACAGTAGGGATGATTCTCTCATTAATCTTCTCTTATTTAGCTGGTAGCAGTAGTTACTACCCTTCCACTCCAGCTTTTGTGGCAGAGTTTAATAATAATCTAACAGCAACACTTATTTCAGTATTGTTATGGATGGTAATTGGATTATTTTCAGCATATTCAAGCATAATTTTTGAATTGGAAAATATATCTTTGCTAATTAAAACTGTGATTCATTTTTGCTTAGTATATGCGATTGTGTTGGCAGTAGGAATATATTTGAAGTGGTTCACGACTAATGGATTTATCTTAGTTACTATCTCGTTTGTAGTTGTTTATACTGCTATCTGGGTAATTACATGGTTAACGATAAAGAATGACATTAAAAGGATAAATAAACAAATAACAAAATTAAAAGAAAAATAAAAATTTATGTAGTAGTAAACCTTATTAAAAAGTGTTAGAATTAATTTGTAATAATTCTAAACTAACTTTGGAAGGGGAAATTATTATGGCAATGAATCCTAGCAAAGCACAAGATGTGTGGAAAGATATTGGAAAGAGCGTACAATTTACAGTTCTTGAATTAAAGCGTGAAAATCAAGCTCATGAACAAGAAGTAATTCAAGAATTTGCAGATCGTTATCAGGCAATTATTCGTTCCTTGAGAATTAGAAATGGTGATGGTTACTTAAAAGCATCTTTCGGTATTAGTAATGATGCTTGGGATTATCTATTCCCTAATGCTCCAAAGCCTAAGGAACTAGAAACATATGAAACAATTAGTGGTCCAGAATACTCAATGCCTGCAAGTAAAGGCGACTTATTCTTCCATATTCGTGCTGATAGCGAAGCATATGTATACGAAGCAATGAGTCAATTCCGCAGATTCCTTGAAGACATTACAACAGTTGTTGATGAAACTAAAGGCTTCCGTTATTTTGAAGGTCGCGCTATTATCGGTTTTATCGATGGAACAGAAGCTCCACAAGTAGAAGATGCTGCTGATTATGCAATCATTGGTGATGAAGATCCATTCTTTGAAAATGGTTCATATGCATTTGCTCAAAAGTGGAAACATAACATGGACTTCTGGAATCATATGAAGACTGAGGAACAAGAAAAAGCTGTTGGTCGTGAGAAATTTACTGACCTAGAACTTGAAGATGAAGATAAGTTTAAGAATGCTCATAACGTAGCATCTAAGGCAGAAATTGATGGTGAGGAACAAAAGATTGTACGTATGAACGTTCCATATTCTGATCCAGCACAAAATAATACTGGTACTTACTTTATTGGATATGCACGTCATTGGAAAGTAACCAAAATGATGTTACAAAATATGGTAGATAAATCAGACTTCTTGTTGACATTCTCAGATATTTTATCAGGTCAATTATTCTTCATTCCTTCACGTGATATGTTGGATAAGATAGCCGATGGTGAATTGAATAAATAATATAGCCAAAAATAATAACTTAGCTCAAAAGATTACTATAGTCTTTTGGGTTTTTTACATTCTATAAAGATACAAAATTAAATAAATGTCCGATAAATGATTAAAAGTATTGCTTTGATGATATAAGCATATTATTATCAGAATAGATAGTTTATTATTTTATTGAGTGTTTGAGAAAAGGGGGAGTTCGATGCACCAAAATGATTTAAGGGTGAGAAAGACTCGCGCAAAGATAAAAAGGGCATTGATCGAAACTATTAACGAAAAAGGTTTTGGAAATCTAACAGTATCTGATATTACTGAAAGAGCTGGAATTAACCGAGGAACTTTCTATATTCATTACAAGGGTAAACAAGATTTGTTGGAACAATTAGAGGAAGCTATATATTCTGACATTATACAGTTATTCCATGATAATGGAACAATTTCCTCAGCGACTAGTTATGAAGATTTGAACAGACAATTTTTTCAAAAGTTTTCGGCCTACATTTATGGAGAGCGAGACTTTATCTTAGCGATGGTGTTAGGAAATGGTGACCCAATGTTTTACCATAAAATTAAGCAAATCTTGACTCGAGAATTGCTTAAAAGGATGGAGTATTTAGGTATCAAGATGAGTGACGAGATACCACACGAATATATCGAAGAATATGCAATCGGTAGCATGTTAAATTTATCAATTTATTGGTTGGAAAAGGACAATCCTGAACCACCAAATGAATTTGCAAAAATAATGATGCGTACACGAACAAAAGCACCATTAGCATTTGCGGTTAAGGAATAATTGCTAGAGGTGAGGAATAATGTATTCAGAAAATAAACGTAATTTCGATGTGTTTAGTTTGGTCATAGGTATTTTGCTAATATTCTTAGGAGGATATTCCTTATATCGTCCAGATACGACACTGGCTTTTATCTCAATCATGATGGGGATGATAGCCATTATCAAAGGAATTTATGAATTATGGTTCAGACGTGGAATATCATTTTGGCTAGGAGAAAAATCTGGTTGGCTCTTAGTTATGGGTATTTTAGATATTATTTTAGGCCTTATATTCATTTTTAAGATCGCAGTTGGTGCAAGTTTTATAGCAGTGATTTTTGCGGTTTGGTTTATTTTTGATGCAATAACTCAACTTGCAACAGCTAATTTCTTTAAGAGACTAGATAAGGGATATTATTGGGTAATTGTCATTTTAAGCATTTTGTCCTTAATCCTGGGGATAATGCTATTGTTTAACCCAATGTTATCAGCTCTAACAATTGTATGGATTATTTCCATATACTTGATTACGATTGGAATTTTAAAAATTATTCAAGCATTCTAAAAAAAGAATAGCAGCTCTTGATCAAAATAATCGAGAGCTGCTATTTTTGTGGTTTAAGCTAGACTATCTAAAAATTGTAGTACACTTTCATAGTCTGGTTCATTTGTTTGTTCAATAACTAATTCACGATATAGAACCTTACCGTCATTATCTAATACCCAAACGCTGCGAGCATCAGTATCGTTATCAGCAACATAAAGACCAGCATTCTTGCCAAAATCGAAAGCTTTGTCAGAAAGAAGTTGCATATTCTTAACGCCTTCAGCTGCACACCAATTTGCTTGTTCTTCAATTGTGTTTGTAGAAACTGTATAGAAAGCGATGTTGGAATATTTGTCTACATCTTGGTTAAACTTTTTAGTAGAAATACTACATACTCTAGTGTTGATGTCAGGAACAACACTGATAAATGTCACTTTCTTTAATAAATCAGAACTACTTACATTTTCACCTTTGGCATTTTGAACTGTAAATTCTGGGAAAACTCCATTAACATCTACAGGAGTTCCGTTAGTTGATAGAGGTTCGTCATGACGAGTAATTTTCATAATTAATCGATCCTTTCGTTATGTACTATCCTAATTATAGAACGAGTGAGCTTAATAGTGGTAAATATATGCTTGTAAAAATATTTCGTAAAACCTAACGTTCGCATAATTATTGTACACGAACATTAGTATGTTAAGCATTATCATTATTTTTATATTAGAAATACCGATTTTATGTTGATTAATCACGAAATACCATATATATTTTAAAGTGTAATATATGAACTATTAAAGCAGTTGTTTATTTTATTGTTCGTTTTTAAAAACAGGAGGTACAAAAGTGAGAAGTAATCGATATGTTGTTGCCTTAGCGGGTGTTATCTTTCATTTAATGATTGGTTCAGTTTATGCTTGGAGTGTTTATGCAAAGCCTATTGCAAGTCAAACTTCTTGGTCAGAATCAGCTATTTCATTTGCTTTTAGCTTGGCTATTTTCTTCTTGGGAATGTCTGCAGCTTTCATGGGTCGCTTAGTTGAAAAATTCGGTCCTACAGTGACAGGAACTATTTCAGCTCTCTTATTTGGAACAGGTATCATTTTGACAGGTGTTTCAATTCATTTGAATCAATTATGGATGCTTTACTTGTCATATGGGGTAATCGGAGGATTAGGATTAGGTTCTGGTTATGTAACTCCTGTTTCTACAATTATCAAATGGTTCCCAGATAAGCGAGGATTAGCAACAGGTTTGGCTATCATGGGATTCGGATTTGCTGCTTTACTTACAAGTCCAATTGCACAAAGATTAATGAGTGTAGTAGGGTTAGAAACAACATTTTACATTTTAGGTGCATTTTACATGATTGTTATGCTTATTGCAGCACAATTTATTAAGCGTCCTAAAGAAGGCGATGTTCCAGAAGTAGCAGTTGCTAAAGGTAATAAAGTTAGTTTAGGTGCTCAACTTACAGCTAACCAAGCTTTAAAAACTAAAGCATTCTACTCCTTATGGTTTATGTTATTCATCAACATTACTTGTGGAATTGGTTTAGTATCTGCAGCTTCACCTATGGCTCAAGAAATGACTGCTATGAATGCAGGTGCAGCAGCTGTTATGGTAGGTGTTATCGGATTATTTAACGGTTTTGGTCGTCTTATCTGGGCGACATTATCTGACTATATCGGTAGACCTTTAACATTTAGTTTGATCTTCATTGTAGATATTATCATGTTAGCAACATTACTAATTTTCCACGTACCAATGGTATTTGTTGTAGCATTATGCTTGTTAATGTCATGCTACGGCGCTGGTTTCTCAGTAATCCCTGCTTATTTAGGTGATGTATTTGGTACAAAAGAATTAGGTGCTATCCACGGTTACATCTTAACTGCATGGGCAATGGCAGGTATGGTTGGTCCAGTTTTACTATCCTACACTCACCAAATGTTACATAGTTATGCAACAACAATTATAACTTTCATTATTGTTGATATGGTAGCATTGTTTGTCTCCTTCTGGGTACAACGTGACATTTTGAAAATTAAGAAACAAGTATTTGAAAAATAACTAGTATTGAATTGAAAATAAGGGTTCAAGGCCGGTAAGTGGCTTTGAACCTTTTTTATTTGAGAATATATTGTTCAAAGCATAATAATTGTTGTGTAATCGCTTGTATGTTATAATTTTTCTAAATTAAAAAAGAGAGGTATGGGCGATGGCAATACTTAGCTTACAAAATGTAGGATATAAAGTTGATACTAGTGAGATATTGAAAAATATAAATATAGATATCAACGAAAATGAATTTATAACAATCACCGGTCCTTCAGGTGGAGGGAAAAGTACTTTACTAAAGATAATAGCTACTTTACTAACTGCGACAACTGGAGAAATTTTCTTTGATGGAAAAAATCAAGATGAGTATGCGATAACTGAATATCGTCAACAAGTATCATACTGTTTCCAACAACCTAGTTTATTTGGAGAGACAGTATTTGATAATTTGAGTTTTCCTTATGAGATTCGTCAAAAAGAATTTGATGAAAAATCTGCAATTGAAGCTTTGAAATCTGTAAACTTACCAGAAACTTATTTACATAAGGATATTAATAGTTTATCTGGTGGTGAGCGTCAACGAGTAGCTTTATTAAGAAATACGATGTTTTTACCAAAAGTTTTGTTGTTAGATGAAGTAACTGTAGGTTTGGATGCTCGTTCAATTGAAATTGTGCATGAATTTATTGATAAGATTTGGAAACAAGGAGTAACAATTCTACAAATTACACATCATGAAGGAGAAATTAAACAAGCTAATAAAATAATTTGGGTAGAGGAAGGGATGATTAAAGATGTCACAACTAAGCGTTAATAATTTGTCTTTAGCATTAGCTTTTGCGTTAGTATTAGTAGCTGTTTATATCAGTAATCGCGAAAAATTAGGCCTAACAAAGGATATTTTCTATAGTATTTCCCGGGCAATAATCCAACTTGTAATCGTAGGATACATTCTTAAATATATCTTCAATGTAAATAATGTTATCTTAACAGCAGCAATGAGTTTCTTTATTGTGTTAAATGCCGCTTACAACGCTCATAAGCGAAATCCTAACGACCACAAGAGTTACTTTAATTCATTATTAGCTATTTTTGTTAGTACATATGTAACTATGGGAGTATTAGTAGCTTCCGGTTCAATTAGATTTATTCCATCTCAAATTGTCCCTATCAGTGGGATGATTGCAAGTAACTCTATGGTTGCGATTGGTCTTTGCTACAGAAATTTAAATACACTTTTTAAAAACCAAAGACAACAGGTTTTAGAAAAATTGGCCTTAGGAGCATCTATGAAGCAAGCTTCATTACCTTTATTACATGCAAGTATTAAGACTGCGATGCAACCAACGATAGATTCTGCAAAAACAGTTGGTTTGGTAAGTTTACCAGGAATGATGTCAGGTTTGATTTTTGCTGGAGTAGATCCAGTAAGGGCAATTAAGTATCAGATTATGGTTACGTTTATGCTTTTATCGGCTACGAGTTTAGGATCAATTATTGCAGGATATCGAACATATAAAGATTACTACAATGAAAGATTACAATTAAGAGTTAAATAATAAGAAAGACTGATTATTTTATAAATAGAAAAATCACTAGAGAGCAAATTTTAAATGACGAGCTCTTTAGTGATTTTTTTGGTTTTGATATTATTTTTCGTTTAGTCATAGTTTACAAGTTCTACATCTTCACCGCGTTTTTTCAGCATGTCTACATGCATCTCGCCCCAAGTACAAAGATCACTAAGTACGGTACTTAATGATTGACCATAATCACTTAAAGAATATTCAACTTTAGGTGGAACTTGATTATATACTTTGCGGTTGATAATATCGGCTGCTTCTAATTCGCGTAATTGTTGAGTCAACATCTTTTGGCTGATATTAGGGATTAGTCTTTTTAGTTCACTTGTACGTAATGATTGGTGGCGAAGATTACATAAAATAATTGGTTTCCACTTTCCACCAATGACATCCATAGTAGCTTCTACACCAATGTTATAAATTTTTTTGGTCAAAATTATCGCTCCAATCTCAATGTTTATACAAAAGTTACTAAAAGGTATCTATATAACAAAAAAGTACGTACTATGCAAAGTACAGGGTATATTATATTATAATCTCAAGAATTTACAAGGAGGAACAATTATGATTAAGTCGCTATCAGATAGAGTTGAATTAAATAATGGTACTAAAATTCCAGGTCTAGGATTAGGAGTTTTTCAAATTCCTGAAGATCAAACTGCAGAAGTTGTAAAAAATGGAATTATTAATGGTTATCGTTTGATTGATACAGCTGCTATTTACGGGAATGAAAAAGGTACAGGTATTGGGATTAAAGAAGGACTTAAAGCAACAGGTTTAAAGCGCGAAGACTTGTTTATTACCTCTAAAGTCTGGAACAATCATTTGACTTATGATGAAACTATTGCTGCGTTTAATGAAAGTTTAGCTAAACTGGATTTAGATTATCTAGATTTATATTTAATCCATTGGCCAGGGCAAGATGCTTTTGAAGAATCATGGAAGGCATTGGAAACTTTATATGCTGAAGGAAAAATTAAAGCGATTGGCGTAAGTAACTTTGAAATTCATCACTTAGAGAAATTGAAAATTTTTGCTAAAGTTGTACCAGTTATCAATCAAATAGAATTACATCCCAAGTTGGCACAAAAGGAATTACGCGAATATGCAGCTAACATGGATATGAAAATTCAAGCTTGGTCACCATTAATGCAAGGACAATTATTAAAGAATGAAGTTATTTTAGATATAGCTAAAAAGCATAATAAATCAGCCGCACAAGTGATTTTACGCTGGGATATCCAACAAGATATTTTATTAAATGTTAAGTCAGTACACACTGATCGCATGATAAGTAATGCTAGTGTATTTGACTTTGAATTAGACGATGAAGATATGGATAGAATTAATATGCTCAATGAAGATTTGCGTGTGGGTCCTAATCCAGATGAATTTGATTTTTAAGAGTAATTAGTAAATGGAGGAATTTAAAATGAATAATGGATTTTCGTTAGTAAATCACGTAGGAATTACAGTAAGTAACTTAGAAAAGTCAATTGAATTTTACGAAACATTAACAGGTAAAAAGATTTCTAATAAAGATGAAATTGGTGGTAAGCGTATGGCTCAAACACAAGGATTAGATGATACTTTGATAAGATATGCCAACTTACACCTAGATAATATTAATATGGATATTTTAGAATATGTGGAACCAAAATCTACTAAGGCTAATTATTCTAATGAACAAATCAGCGCGATGCACCTTTGTTTTGAAGTTGATGATATTGAAGCAGCAGTTGCCAGAATGAAAGAGATCGGCATTGAACCAGAAGGAGAACCAATTTATTTTGAAGAATCTGATGGATTAAAAGCAGGTTTTGGGACAGGAGTAGTTTATTTTAAAGACCCAGATGGAACAAATTTGGAATTAATTGCACCTAAAGGACCATTTAAGAGAGAAGGATAAAGAAAAAAGTTTTACAGTTACTTAAGATGGTAGCTGTAAAACTTTTTTATTATGTTCTGATATAATAAAAACAGGAAGAATAATAAAATTCTTCCTGCTATATAATCTCTGATGGGTGGTCAGGGGATCGAACCCTGGACCCACGGATTAAGAGTCCGTTGCTCTGCCAGCTGAGCTAACCACCCATAACTCATCAACGAATAATATGATAACAAAAAATTTGTACCCATGCAAGCTTTTTTTGAAATATTATTCAAAAAAATAAGAGTTAATAAATAGTTTTACCTTTATATAACTATAAATATTTGTCCAACAGATAAGAATAACGGTTTAAATAGATTTTTATGATATAAATTAGTAAAAAAAGATGTATATCAGATATAAGAAAAGAGGAGTGAATATGTCATATATTGAAGTAAAAAATTGTACTAAGACCTATCAGATGGGTGATAGCACAATTTATGCTAACAAAGATATAAGTTTTTCGATTGAACAAGGCGAGTTAGTGATAATTTTAGGAACATCTGGCGCAGGTAAGTCAACGTTATTAAATATTATTGGTGGTATGGATACTAATACTAGTGGAAATGTCATTATTGATGGTAATGACATTTCACAGTATAACAAGAGACAGTTAACTACATATCGCCGTAAAGATGTAGGTTTTGTTTTTCAATTTTACAATTTGGTTCCAAACTTAACAGCGAAAGAAAATGTGGAACTAGCTTCTGAAATTGTAAAAGATGCGATGAAAGCAGAAAAAGCTTTAGAAAATGTCGGCTTGGGAGAAAGAATGGACAATTTCCCAGCACAATTATCAGGTGGTGAGCAGCAAAGAGTGGCAATAGCACGTGCAGTGGCTAAAAAGCCTAAAATTTTGTTGTGTGATGAGCCAACTGGTGCTTTGGATTACAATACTGGAAAACAAGTGTTAAAAATTTTACAAGATATGAGTGTTAAGAATCATTCAACAGTCATTATCGTTACACATAATGCGGCATTAGCTCCGATTGGAAATCAAGTTATTCATATCCATGATGGACAAGTTAAAGAAATTACTAGAAATGCTAATCCAGCAGATATTTCATCAATCGAATGGTAGGTGAGATGAAATGAGTAAGAAAATTTTATGGAAAGATGCATTTCAAGCTATTACTAGCTCATTGGGTAGATTTATCGCTATTTTTCTATTAATGATGCTGGGCTCGTTTACATTAATAGGGCTAAAAATTACTGGGCCAGATATGAGAGAAACTGCGACTAGTTTTTACCAACAACACAAATTAGCAGATACAACTGTGGTATCTAATTACGGCTTGGATGCTAATGATGTTCATGTAATAAAAGAGTATTCAAAAATCAAAAACTATGATTTAGGTTATTTTCAAGATACTAAGGTAAATAATGGGCAAACGGTAGTTAGGGTATTTTCTAATCCAAAGAATATTTCAACCTATGAGTTGGTAAGTGGCAAGATGCCGCATAAAAGTAACGAAATTGCACTTAGTTATTTATTAAAAGGAAAATATAAAATTGGACAAACAATTGATGTAGATAAAAATACAAGTTTAAAGCATGAAAAATTTAGAATAACGGGGTTTGTCCGTTCAAGTGAGTATTTAGATAAAAATGATCTCGGCCAAACTAATGTAGGGACAGGGCAATTAAATGGAGTAGCAGTTGTTGCGAAAAAAGCATTTAAGACCAAAGTATATACAATTGCAAGAATTAGATATAAAAATACTGCAAACATGAGTCCCTATTCTGCGCAATATAGAAATACTGTTGAGAAGTATCAGAAAATAATAAAAGATAGGCTAGATAAGAATAGCCAGAATAAATTAAATAAATATCAAAATCAAATTGAGCAGGCTAGAAACCAGATAATGCAGGGAAAAGAACAGATAAATCAGGTGAAATTATTTTCTTCGGCACAAGCTAATCAACTTGAAAAAGAAATTAGCCAAAAGGAAATAGAATTAAATAAAGAAGAACAAAATATAAAACAACTAGGTTATCCAACTTATAACGTGCATAGTCGTAATTATAACCCAGGTTATACTTTGTATCGATCTAATTCTGAAAGAATAGATATTCTAGCTAATATTTTCCCTGTGATTCTATTCGCAATTGCGGCACTAGTTTGTCTGACTACAATGACAAGATTTGTAGACGAAGAAAGAATAAACATAGGAACGTTAAAGGCATTGGGATACAGTGATGGTGATGTTAGAAAGAAATTTGTCTTATATAGCTTGGTTTCAGGAATCCTTGGAATCTTATTAGGCGCAACTTTAGGATATACTTTTCTGCCAAGATTGATTTACAAAGCTTATACTACTAATTTAACGATGCCTGAAGTTAAGTTACAATTTTCATGGATATATTTATTAGTAACATTGGCTATTGGACTATTATGTACAACTTTCGCGGCTTTGTGGGCTTTGAGAAGAACGTTAAATGAAAAACCAGCGCAATTACTATTACCAAAGGCACCAAAAAAGGGCGCACGGATTTTACTAGAAAGAATTACGCCACTTTGGAATCGAATGAGTTTTACTTATAAAGTAACAGCACGGAATCTTTTCCGTTATAAAAGTAGAATGTTGATGACGATTTTTGGAGTAGCTGGATGTACAGGTCTATTAGTAATGGGATTTGGTATAAAAGACTCGTTGAATGGAATTAGTGAGATACAGTATAAAAATATCATTAAGTATGATTTAGTAACTGTACAGCAAAATAATTTGACCAAGAAACAACAAAATAAGCTAGATGAAGTATTAAATAGTGATGAAATTAAGCAGTATAAAGATGTACATTATGAACAACTAACGAAAAAAGCTGGAGTAGATGATACAGAACAAATGATAAGTCTACTTGTACCAAGTTCGAATAAAAATTTGGGAAAGTTTATTGGATTGCATGAGCGCAAGACTAATAAAGAGCTAAAATTAACAGCTAATAGTGTAATTATCTCTGAAAAACTAGCAGATCTATTAGGCGCAAAAAAGAATAGTACAATTACTTTAAAAGATGATGAAGGAAAATGGCGTAAGTTTAAAGTAACAGACATTACAGAGATGTATATGGGACATTATATGTTTGTGGGAAAGCATGCATATCAAAGAAGTATGGACAAAAAATATGCGACTAATGGGGAGTTAGTAACACTTAGAAATAAAAGTAATAAAAATGTTCAAACGATGTCTGAAAGATTTATAAAGACGAATGCGATTAGTGTGGTCTCACAAAATATAAATAATAAAAAGACAATTGACAATGTTATGAATGGATTGGGTAGAGTAATCTTTATTTTAATTGGAATAGCAGTGATTTTAGCTGTGGTGGTAATTTATAATTTGACTAACATCAACGTGTCAGAAAGAATAAGAGAACTATCGACAATTAAGGTGTTGGGATTCTATGATAAGGAAGTTACAATGTATATTTATCGAGAAACGATAATTTTATCGTTCATAGGGATTTTATTTGGGTATCTGCTTGGAAAATGGTTGCATAACTTTATAATTACGAGTTTACCACCAACGAATGCGATGTTTGATCCTAATATGTATGCGATGAATTACATTTTATCAGGGGCAATTCCACTGATTGTAACGCTAATTCTGGCCTTTGTAATGCATAGGAAGATACGTTCAGTAGATATGTTAGAAGCTCTAAAATCAGTTGATTAGAATAACAAAAAAGCAGGTAGAACGAATCGTCCTACCTGCTTAATAGATCTCTGATGGGTGGTCAGGGGATCGAACCCTGGACCCACGGATTAAGAGTCCGTTGCTCTGCCAGCTGAGCTAACCACCCATAGCGTATCAACAAAAAATATATTACCAGAATTTATAACGTTATGCAAGAATTTTTTTAAAATAAGTTATTTCTAGAGTATTTCCACTGAAAACATGTATAATATAAAGCAAAATTCTAATGAGAGGCAGGAAGAAATATATGGCTGTGATCTATACTAGAAAAGCTACGATTGATGATTTAGATAAAATTATGTCAATTGTTGAAGATGCAAGAGCATTGTTTAAAAATGATAAAATTCCTCAATGGCAAGGAGGTTATCCTGATGAAGAACGATTTAAAGAAGATATAAATAATGAAGAAGCCTACGTACTGGTAGTAGGTGATGAAGTAGCAGGTATAGGAGTATTAACTACTGAGCGACAAGAAAATTATGATGCCATAGAAGAAGGTAGTTGGAAACGTGATGATGATTATGCGGCTATTCATCGTGCCGCAATTTCAAGTAAATTCAGAGGAATGCATCTAAGCAATTACTTATTTAGTGGATTAATTACAATCGGCGTTCAAAAAGGATATAAAGATTTTAGAATAGATACTCATCCGGGAAATGAACGAATGAAAGGATTATCAGAAAAGTTTGGTTTTGAAAAACGTGGCATAATTTATGTTGATGAAAAAATTGAACCAATCAGATATGCTTATGAACTAAATTTATAAAGTGAAAAATAAGGTTGAAAAGTTTAGCGACTTTTCAACCTTATTGCGTCTAGTTGTTAAGAGCCCGACTTAGCTAACTAAGAGTGAGTGAACATTAGTTACAAACTCTGAAAATTCCCAGTTAAATCAGAATTATGACATATTCCAAGGAGAATGTGTTCCAAGAATCTAACTCAAGGGATATAGATTCTTGGATTGGAAAATGGAACTAATATTATCAACTTTAAAGCTAGTTAAAGCCCATCTGTATTATAGCATGTTTGCTTTTGAAAATAATATTTTTTTCAACATTTCATTGAAAATGTCTTGCAAAAAGTAAAAATGACAATATAAATATAGGACCAATTTTCTAATTTATGCAAATCAAACGTTTACTTGCACAAATTAGAAAATTGGTCCTATATCCAAAACCTACTTTACTAATTTTCTTAATCTCCAGAATAGAGGGACCGCTACAAGAGCCCCAACTAATCCTTGGATGACATTCATAGGAACAGCTATGATACCAGTGGAGAACTTATAAAGAAGAGAATCAGAAACTAAATATCCTAAAACCATAAATAATACACCGGCAATTAAAGAAATGATAAGTGATTTGGCAGAAATTTTCTTATCTTCGGTCAATTTACCAACGATAAAGCCTTCTAGTCCATGAACAATTAATGAAAACACCATATATTGAGGATAACCAGAAATCAGATCTAACAAAAATCCACTAAGTCCGCCAACAACACCGCCTTTTTTAGAACCAAAAAGCCAAGCTGCTAGGAAAATACCAGTATCACAGAGATTGATATTTCCATGTGTCATAGGAATAGGTATCAAAAAAACACGAGCAATAGCGACATTAGCGGCCACAATAACTGCAAGTAAGGTAAGTTGGTGTGTATTAACTAAATTATTAGTTTTCATAATTTTCACCTTCGTTTTCAAGAATTAATAGTTGTAATAAACGAGATAGATTGATTCCATAGCGACGTTCGCGATGCGATGTAGCTGTTTCCATTAAAGCATTAAAAGTTAATTTAGTAGTCTTTTTGACAGCTTGATGGAAATCTTTTCCATGCCATAGAAAGCTTGTTAGTAAGGCTGAAAAAACATCGCCACTTCCATAAAAATGACCAGGCAATTGAGGATATGAACAAAACGTTACTTCTCCATCTTGCTCATAAACACAGCCGTGCTTATTTTCAAAAACAATATCAGTGATTACCACATTTCCGTTAGGATGAATTAGTTTTTTCATTGCCAACAGTAATTTGGACAAACTCTCATAGGAGTTATCAAGTTCGGTTAACCCTGTTAAGAATTTGGCTTCGGTTAAATTAGGTGTGGTAACAGTCGCATGTTGTAACAATTCCCTTATTGTAGTAAGGTGATTATCATCTAAACCGGGATAAAAGGCACCATCATCAGCAAATGCAGGATCGATAACTACTAAATCAAGTGAATGATTTTCAATAAAATGAAGTAATTCTTGCCCAACAACTTGATTATTAAAATAACCAATTAATATCCCAGAAAAATCAAGTTGTTCTTTTGACCAATGATCGAAAGTAGATTTAATCCAATTCTCTGTTGGTAAAATAGCGGGAGTGCCAAATCCTTCAGATTGAGTTGATAAAACACTTGTAGGTAGCACCGCTACGGGAATGTTCTGACATTGAAGTATAGGGGTGGCAACTGTTAGAGAAAGATCCCCTACAGCAGACAGATCTTCTGCTACGAGAAGCTGTTTGTTTTCCATTATCAATCCCCCAATATAATATATTGTGTTTAATTATATTTTAATTTTAATTTAATTTCAAGTTGTAAAAAGTCTGTCAAGAACTCAAGTTAGTTTATTAAATAATAAAAAGAAGAATTTAGGAGGGAATGTGATATATTGAACATGGATAATAGTTATTAGTCAAGAAGGAGGGAAATTATGAAAATTATAAAAAATAATATACTGGTCATAATTCTGATTTTGATGGTACTGATATCAATCGCTGTATATGATATTTTACCAACACGTTTGCCTATACATTTTACCTTAACTGGAACAGTTGATGGTACAGCACCTAAATTGGAGGGTATCAGTTTTATGCCGGTCATGGAACTAATCTTGTGGTTGATAAGTAGTTTGGGGATTAAAGATATCAATCTAAAAAAGGTAATAGATGGCATAGGAATAATATTATTTCTAGCACAGTTAACAATAATAGGTGTAGCTTTGAAACCTACAGCAAATATTAACATGATTAATTCGATTGCTTTATCCTGTATGATCATCATCATAGCTTTAATAACAAGAAATAACAAAATTAATCGCTATATTGGCATTAGAACTACTAGAACTATGAGTAGCGATAAAATTTGGAAAAAGACCAATACTTTTGCAAGTAACTTGTTATTGGTGGTAGGTAGTATAGGATTTGTTTTAGGTATCTTTTTAAGTAGTGTATCATTTATAATCATAATTGCACTACTATTAATAGCTGTGGTAGGTTCAATAGTATATTCATACTATGTAAAATAAATAAAAAAATCGAGAAACAAAGTTCTCGATTTTTTTATTTTAACGACTTACAGTTTCTGCATTATATTTCTTAGCATAAGCATCTTGCAAGAGCTTTAAAGTCTTTCCATCTTTTCCACCAACAGGCTGACCATCAAGCTCGACTGCACGAATACCTAGACAAGCTGAAGAACTAACAATAACTTCATCAGCATTTCTAAGATCGTCCATAGTAAATGGTGCTTCGGAAGTAGGAATATTATTTTCTTTTGCTAATTGCAAGAGATGTTTCAAAGTAATTCCTGGCAAGATTAAATTATCTCTAGGTGGGGAGCAAAGAACGCCATCTTTTAGAATTAAGATGTTAGAGTGTGCACATTCTGTAACTCTGTCACCGCGATGGAAGACTACTTCTTGGCAATGACTTTCATTAGCCTTTTGACTTGCAATAACGTTTGGAAGTAAGTTCAAAGTCTTAATATTGCAATGTAAGAAGCGAGTGTCTTCGCGAGATATAAGTTTATATTCAGTATCAAATGGAACTAAACCATAAGGAGCAGTAAAAATTAATAAATTAGGTTGGCTATCTTCTGGGAAAATATGGTTACGTAAACCAGAACCACGTGAAGTTTGCCAATAAAGGATACCAGTATCAACTTCGTTAGCATCAATAACAGCGTAAAGCTTTTCTTTAAGTTCATCGCGATTTAAAGGAAAGTCGATCTCTAGTAGGCGACAACTATTATAAAAACGATCAAGATGATCTTCTAAGGCAAATGCAACATTGTTCTTAAATGTAGTTGCATCGTAGCAACCATCACCAAAATAAAGTGCACGATCAGTAGCAGGCACCTTAAGTTCATTTAAATCAGCGATAGTACCATTGTAGTATCCAACTTGCTTCATAAAAATCACTCCAATTCTAAATATGATCTAGTAGCAACATCGTTACAACAATTTTAAGATCTAAATGGCAACGTTGTCAATTTATATTAATAAAAAAACCAGAAGCTAAACTTCTGATTTCTTAAATTCTACCAAATATTTACACGTTTTTCAGGAGCGAGGTACATCTTGTCATCTGATGTGATCCCAAATGTTGTATAAAAATCAGCTAGATTCTTAGGTTGAACATTAGCACGTAATACGTGAGGAGCATGAACATCAATTGATAATAATAATTTTTGACGTTCAATTGAAGACTTCATTCTCCAAATGCGAGCCCAGTTAATGAAGAAGGCCTTTAGATCAACATCTGGTTCACTCTTAGCAGCTTCTAGCGCACAACTTAGACCACCAGCATCAGCGATATTTTCTGAAACTACAAGCTTTCCGTTAACTTTACCTGCTTCAGTTTCTAAACCATCAAATTCAGCAATCATATCTTGAGCGAGTCCTTGGAAATGTTTCAAATCTTCATCAGTCCACCAATTGTGCAAATTACCAAACTCATCAAATTGAGCACCATTGTTGTCAAATGCGTGTGAAATTTCATGAGCAATTACTGCACCAATTCCACCAAAGTTTTCACTTGAAGATTGATCTAAGCTATAAAATGGTGCTTGAAGAATAGCTGCTGGGAAAACAATGATATTAAATGAAGGATTATAATAAGCATTTACCATGTGAGCTGGCATTTCCCAACGACTTCTGTCAACATCTTTACCCCAATGACCATAGTGTTCCTTAAGGCTAATTTGAGTAAAGTTTAAGTCATTAGTAACTAAATCTGCATCTTCATCGACAACAAACTTAGTATAAAGTGGATCTAACTTATCAGGATAACCTACATTGATTCCCAAAGTATTAAGCTTAACAATAGCTTTTTGGTGAGTATCATCACTCAACCAATCATTGGAAGCAAGACGATTTTTATAAACATCAATCATCTTTTCTACCATATGATGAACATCAGCCTTAGCTTTAGCACCAAAATATTTATGTGCATAATATAATCCAACTACTTGACTAAATTGACCAGTAGCAAGGTAAAAGGCAGCTTTTTGAGCTTTCATAGCTTCTTTAGAACCAGACAAAGCACGAGAATACGTGCCAGCTAGAACACGAGTATCATCATCTAATAGGGTACTTACACTGATGAGAGTTTTTACTAAAAGCCAACTCTTGAAGTTTTCGAAAGTATCAGGATTAATCAGAGTTTCTAATGCTTCATAATATTTAGGTTCATCTACAATGACTTGATCAGGAGTTTGATCGATTAATTTCTTAGCAAAAGCGCCTAAATCTACACTCTTACTAAATGCTGTATAATCTTCAAAACTGTATTTATTATAGGATTTAGCATAATCAGCACGTTCAGTACTATCTTTTTGAACAGGAGCAAGTGATTTATCAAAAGCAAGAGCCTTTTCTAAAGTTACTTGTGCAAAGTCATTGTCATAGCCAGCACGTTCAAATAGAGCAAGAACCATTTGACGATAAACATTGAGAAATGCTTCAGCTTGAGGGTGATTTTCTTCATAGTAGGTTTTATCTGGCAAAATTAAGCTAGGTACAGATGCATATAGGGCATAGTGTTGAGTATCCTTCATATCAGGTTCAACATATAATGGGAAAGGATTAGGTAGTCCCATCATAGTTAAATCATAGAGCTTTTCTTGCCAATCATTAATGTCTTTTAGGGAAGTAATCTTATCAAAGTATTGTTTAGCAGGTTTAAATCCATCAGCATTACGTTTTTCAAAATTGGAAACGAGACGATAATATTTAATGAATTCATTTAAGCATTTATCATCAGATATTGCTTCACCTGTCATAAAATTAGCGAAATCTTCCATTAAAGTTTTTTCGATATCATCGGCTAAATCATAAAAGCCACCTGTAGCAGCTTTATCAGCTGGAATTTTAGCAGTCTTTAACCAGTCGCCGTTGACAGCCATATATAAGTCATCTTTTATTAATTCGTTATTAACCATGAATCCATCTCCTTAGAGTATTTAATCTTATTTTAATGTAATCTGTAATTTTTTTAAAGCATAAGGCAACGTTGGTTAAAAAAATAGCCTGAAAATTACAATAGAATTTCCAGACTATAAAAATATCGAATTAAGATAATGCAAATATTCGATCTGCTTTTCTTTCTAAAGCAACGACAACGATGCCAGCTAAGACTAAATTAAATAGGAAACTACCACCATTAACAAATAAAGAGTAAAGTACAGGACTCATGCCTTTGGGTGCATAGGATCCCCAGAAAATAATGCCAGCAACGAAGTGGCAGAAATATTTAGCAAATACGGCGATGAAAACAGCTAACAAACTGCGACTGAAAACTACATGCCAATTATTGTTGCTTAGTGCTTGCTTAATTTGATTGGAATAAATTCCAGCTAAACCAACAACCATGTTAGCTACAGGGTATTCCAAAATTCCTTGAGTAACTGTAAGGATAGAAGCACGACCAATTAAAATTGGAAGTAATCCCCAAAGTAATCCAGACAAAAGACCAGCTTTTAGACCACGGCGAATACTAAAAATTACGATTGGAATAATTCCTAAAGAAATATCGAACCATTCGACCGTTGGTACAACAGCACTTAGTACAGTGGCAATCGCAGCCATCAAAGCGCCTTCTAATAAAATTAATAGTTTTTCTTTGTACATAAAAAAGCCCCTCCTTGTGTGAACTCGATTAGAGCCAACACAAAGACGGTATGAATATCAGATTTATTTGTAGTTATATCTGATTTACTACACATTCCTACGCTCGCATTAACGAACAGGTTCAAAGGGTCTGAATAACTTCACTCTCAGCCAAAAAGGCTCCCCTTGTGCTAGTCAAATCTATCTTCACATAATATTGTACAAAGCACATTATAAATGAAAAGGTATTCAATTTCAAGGGTGACGCTTACTGAAATCATTTGTGAAATAAAAGATATGAAAGTTCGGTTTTTTCCTGTATACTGAAAAAGAACTGTTTTAATGAGTGTACAAAACAGAGAGGATTGGATGAATTTTGAAAAAGACAGAACTCAAGTTGGAGAGTGGACTGGTTAAGGCTTTGGAAAATGAATCATTTAACCAGTTGACAGTTGCGGAATTGGTAGCCGCCGCCGGTATTAGTCGTAGATCGTTTTATATATACTATAAAGATAAGTATGAATTTTTGTATGATGTTAGAAGTAGGATTTTAAAAGGTATTAAACAGGCGATGGAAGCCGATAGAAAAGTCATTGAACAGTTTGAAGTCCGCAGATTGCAGACAGATGAAGAAAAGTATTTATCAACACATGATGAATTTTATAAATTAGCCGTTTTTATTAATGAAAATAGTGATATGGTGCGTACTTTATTTTCAAGAAATGCAACAATAGATTTTTATCGTGATTTTATGGATTTATTAAAAGAAGAAATAACTATTCGTAATTCTTTTCATAAAATAACGTATGGGACAATGATACCTACCAGATATGCAGAGGAGATATTTGCAGGTGAAATCATAAGTACGATTAGAATTTGGGTATCAAATCATAATAAAGAATCAATGGAAAGTATCGATGAATTCCTTGATATTTTAGGGAAAATCCAAATTATTTCTCCATATCATTTATTTAGACCAATAAAGGAATAGTATACTATTTGTGCAAAACAACCTTGCTATATACAAATAGTTAATAATAATCAATAAAAGCCTTATATAATAGCATTCTTGGCGATGTTGATTATAAATGATTTTGAATGATTAAGGATATAACAGACTGTTAAACAGACTACTAACAGACTATTAGCAACCCGTTTAAATATCAATGTAACATGAATATATATATTAGGTGTTGGCATCCGTCCAGCGCTTTTTTAGTATGCTATAATGAAATTATTCAAGTCTAAATCAAGAATAATAATTTCTAGCTTGCTACTGGATACGTGGCAAGTTTTTTTATTGTCTGAATGTAATTACACTAGATACATGTAAAACGTCTGTATGGTGCTTTATTTTGGATATAAAAAAGGGTCTAAAATTGCGTATTATTGCGTTTGCTAAATCAATGTATTAATTGATGTAATAGCCTTTTAGCTCCTGTATAGCAAAGCAATTTTTATTTAACGACCATCGCAAAATAACAGGTTTTAACAGGTTTTTAGTTCAGGTTTTCTCAGGTAGTAAAGTAAATCAATCCGACAATTTCCGGCAATTTAACTCTTGCATTTTCTTGCTTTTTTACCTGAGCATTTCTGAGCAATTTAAGTAAAGTCATCGCAATTCAAACAAGCTCTATAAATGCTATTATTCCAGTAATTACAGTCATTCTATCGCAATCAAAAAGGGGCTATATTCTTCACTTTTCTTCATGCTTTCGGTATGTAAAAATAGTCTGTTTGGTTGCTTGTGGATAACTTTTTGAATGTGGATAAGTGTTATAAACGTTTATATTATAATGTTTTTGATGTGTAAGAATAGTCTAAGTTCCTGTATTGTGAATTTTTGTGAACTTGGTAAATCGGATAATTTAAAATAGTAAAATAGCCGTATTGACTGATGTATCAATCATACAAGCACTTTTAAAAAGTCTCAAAACTCCGATTTTATCCGATTATTCCGGTTTACAATTTCTAAAACGTGCATAGATTCCGGTATATACTCCAGTTGGTGCGATGCTATAAGTATTGATATAGTGCATGTTTTAGGATGCAAGGCGTCAATTATCCCCCCCTATACTAAAATTTTCAGAATTGAACTTTTTTATAAAGTAATTCCTATGTGTGCGCTCCTCCAGTGGTAAACAGTGGGCGGGGGTATTTCAGTAAATTATGTAACTATGGTTTAAATTCTGATAGGTGTTAGCTCGTTTAATTGTGATTGAGCGTAATTATATTAGAATTGTTAAAACGTCTTAGAATGGTATTTTTTTGAGTTTTAAGAGTGGTATTGTTTGATTGATTAATAAGTACATGCTATACTTTAATTATTCAAGGATTAAAACGACTCCGAATTTTATTATCTTAATAAATCTATTAATATTATCTTTAGTCATTGAGCTACGGTGTTTATATCGTGGCTTTTTTGTTTTGTTTCGATTTGCTACGATCCTATAAATCAAGTCAGTAAGTAACGTCTGTCATGTTAATTCTAAGCGTCTGTAAATCCAGTAAGCTGTGTAATTGTATTAACTGATGTAATAACGGTGTATCGGATGCAATAAAAAAAGAGTGCCAATTAATAGCACTCATTAAGTCAGTGTATAAATAAATACCTGCATCCATATTATATCATATCTTAACCAAGTAAGATTGTAATTAGTAAACCAACTACACCAAGCAATAAATATATAATAGTCTGGTTTAACTTCTGGATGCGTTCCAGTCGTTTTAATATCATTCCTGTATTTCGATTGGTTAAGCTCTCAATATTTTTATTTTGTTTGGTTAGCTCGTCTAATGTATTATCAATAATTCTATATGTTCTCAATTCTGTTATTTTCTCTTTATCCATCTTTTATCATTCCTTGTATTCCAGTAAATCAATATCAGTCATATCTTTTAATTTTTGTGCAAATTCTAAGCATCCCAAATTTAGTAATTCGTACATTCTAGTATTTCCATACCCTGAAATTTGTTCTATTTGCCAATGATAAAGATTTTTAATAACTCTTGCTTGAAATATCGTTTTCTTGATGTCATCTAATGAATTAATACAATCATCAACGATTCTTAAATACTCTTTAGCTTGTAATTGTCGTATAGTCTTATCTTCGATTGAATTACTTTGCGATGTTTGAACTTTGATATTATCATAGCTAACTGAATTTAAGGGCGATATATTAGCCAAGTATTTTAATTTTTGATATTGATTGTTAAAAAAATTAATAACGTTTTTTCTAGTTCCGGGCAAGTCAATCTCTCTATTATCGTTATTGTCTAATAAGTCTGATAATTGCATCAAATCCACTACATACCACGCCTTTATTATTATTTTCAAGTCAAAATCAAGGGTAGTATTATCTAAGGTTGTATACGTCCACAATGCTAATATACTGTAAATTGATTAATTCCATCATCAACTTTTTGAATTCTTGTTCTTGTTCAAGTGGCATATACTCAGACTTAAATTTTCCTTGTTGTATTAAATCAATAGCATCTTGAGCCTGTTTGTTGTAATGGTCTACTTGTTTCTCTAACTTAGCTTTTTTAGTTCTCATCGCTTTTAATTCATTTTCTAAATTCTTAATATCATCTTTTGTCTTGTGTAACTCAATTACTTTTTTCATTCCAGTAATTAAACCATCAAAATATTTCTGTTCATTCATGCTCTAAATCCTCCAGTAAATTAATTCTAATTAATATAAATAGTGCTTTTTAGTTTAATTTGTTGCTTAGTTGCTAAATGTTGCCGGCTGTAAACATTGCTATATCAACGATAGCAACATAAAGCAACATAGCAACCATGATTTTAAGTCTTTTATTATATTAAAAAATATCTTACATACTCATGTTACATATTTTTCTACTATTATATATAGTATTATGTTGCTTTGTTGCTTAGTTGCTTTATACCTTTTAAACATTGATATAATAATATTTTTCTTGGCAACAATTAAGGCAACAATATTTTTAAATGTTGCTTTTTTATTCTGATTTTTGGTCTGATTCGTCCATCTTTTCAAATAATGGTTGTTTCTTTTGAATTTCAACTTTTACACGATATTTATAATTAATGTCATATTTTTCTAGTAACTTTTCATCATCTACATTCCAGTAGGTTAATGGTGCTAGATTATTACGGCTATATGTGTAACCTTTAGCCTCTAACAGTGGTCTAATCCGTCTTGTGAAAGTCTGTTGTTTCATCTTCTGCGGGTTATTCTCATAGTCTGATGTTGCTTGAAAATGTTTAAATAAAAATACTATTGGCAATCTTTGACTTTTTAAATCGTCTATATGTTCATTTACATAATACGCTACTGGGTCATTAGCTATCTTTAATTCTTTGATCTCTTGCCGGCTTTCTTTGGTGTCAGTCATAAAATCAAAATCCATTATAATTACTTTTGAGAGTATCCACTCTAACAATCTTTTATCTTTGATGTATTTTTCTTTGATGTCTTTGTTGGCGGTCTTGTCGTTGTATTGGTGGTTGAATTTGATTATCTTGATACGTCTTAATAGTGCATCGCTATCATCTTTAAATCTTGGCAAGCCGTTCATTGACTGAACTATGAAACAATTAAACTGAGTAGAAAAGGGCGGTTGTCCTTTTGGATTAATTAAAACATTTTCCCCGGTTGCTACACGTTTAAAGTTCTCACTAGTCTTGTTGTAGTCATTCGGATTGTTATCATCTCCAATAATTAACTTAACGCCTTGAGCATTTGCAAGTTTAAAATCTTCTTCAAACTCTTTTAATTTAAGTGGTGCATGGTTGTCAATTCCGACTAGGTTTTCTAACAATCTTTCAAACGTACTTTTTCCTGTTCGTCCTTGTCCGTTATCAACTAAGAATATAGCAACGTCCGGCGTTAAGTTTGGATTGATTGCACAAGCTAACGATTGCCATAATAGAGTTTCTTTTTCTTTGTCATTTTCTGCGATGTCTTTAAACCATTCAGACAAGCTCCAGTCTTTAAAATTTGGCTCTTGTGCTGCTGGGTTGTAGTTAGTTGATATCTTAGATGTAAATATATATCTAGGGTTGTAAGGCTCTAATTTCTTTGTATTTTTGTTAAATACGCCGTTACCAACAATGATTAAATTACGGCTTTCGGTAGGGTGTTTTCTTTGTGCCTCCAGTCTTAAATATTCCATTGTTTCCCGCCGTTGTTTAATGCTGGTGCTACGTTCTACCGCTATAATTAATTTCTGAATGTTAGTAACATTATATTTATATATACCGGCATCCAAGTCATAATATGCAAGATTAGCCTTTTCAAAATCTTTTTCTTTCTTTCCGATCACGGCAAAAATAACATATCTTTTTAAAATATCTGCTATTGTTCTAGGTGGTATATGTTGTATTTTCTCTTCTCCGTTTTTCAAGACTTTTACATGTTCATCCCTCCAGTTTTGCCCTTGTTCTTTCAAGATGCTAAATAACTGATTCATGGTAACGGGCTTTTCCTTTTGCTTTTCCTGTTGCTTGGTGGCTTTATCCATTAAATCAAATAAACCTTTATTAGTGCTTTCATCGCTTGCCATTCTCTCAACTCCTCAATCACTCATTAATAAATCTTTTTAGTATGCTTTTAACTACTGTATCCAGTTCTTTAGTTTCTAATGGTGGTGATACATAATTGTCATTAATCAACTGTATTAAGTTATAAGCGTTCTTTGGCTCTGTTCCAGCCCTTAACAACTTTCCAAATATTGACGCTATCCAGTTGTTGCGGTTTCCACTATCTACACCCTTAACAATTTCATCTAGTAAATAGCCGGTATAATATTTCTTGTATCTAGGATTATTTTGCATCTTATCCGTTGGCATCGCTTTGTTTTCCAACGCTTTAATTATCCAGCTTGGTGCTTGTGGTATATCGTCCAATGTTGCACCATCCAGCACCTTATAATTATTACTTGGCGATGAAACAACAAAATCACTCAATAGATCTACACCAGCTATAAATTTAGTTTTTCTAGTTGGTTTTACTGGTTTGTTGCTTCTGAAATAGTAATGTAAGCCGCCTGACTTGGTTAATTCAATATAATTACTAGGTAGCTTATATCCTAAGTTGTAAAGCTCCTGTAATGGTGCTTGTAAATCATTATTATGATTGTCTATATCAACCACAATCAAATTACTTTTAGCAAGATTCAAGCCGATATTTATATTAGGTTCATCCATAAACCACCTTTTTATTAATGTGATGTCTTGAGTAGCTTTTAGATAGCTATAATCTTTAATCGGTTGTTTTCCATTAGGTACAATAGGATATACATATAAACCACGTTGCACCATCTTAATTACTTGGTCTAGTCTGTTCATGTTATCAGTCCTTTATGTGTTTAATATCGTATTTCAATAAATCAATGAATTTTGGTTTGTACTTCTGATAATGTTTTTCTATAATTTCTTTTTCTTTGATGTATCCTAATTGTTTTATCTCATCTTCTGTAAATTGGTTGAACTGTTTTAATAATGATTTTGCTAATTTCCACAATACAATTAAATTAGAGTTATTAAGTTCAAGTAATGAATTAAAGCTTGATGCTTTAACGTTGTACTCATCTTTTAATTTGCTTGTTTGGTATGTTGGTACGTCTAATTTCTCTAACTGGTCTATTTCCTTTTCTAGCTCTTCGATGTCTTTATTTAGATTGTGTAATGTAACATAATTTTTATTTATTGCATCTAAAGCGTCTATATAGTTTATTAGACTTTTATTTAATTGTTTTGTTTTATCTTTTGTCATCCTGTACGCCTCCATTAGTCTAAATCTACTAAGCTATCACTTAAATTAGTGATGTCATCAATCGAATTACATAAACTATCTAATACATGCGTTAAGGTCTCATTCATGAAATAAGCTTTTGTATCATCGCTATTACTGATTGAGACTAAAGCCATTAATTTTACTAAGGCTTGGATATTTTCGGCGATGTCTGTTAATTGTCTAGCTATATTCATGTTTTTATCTTCGGCATCGCTTGAGCTTGGTTGTTTAGATAATTGAATTAATTTATTAACTAACTCGCTTTGCTTATCTAAATCTTTGTATATTTCGCTTTGTTTGTTTCCGTGATTGTGTTTTCTGATTTCTTTTAAATTTTCTATTAATCTATCAATAATATTGTTCAATTCCATGTTATAATTCTCCTGTACGTTATCTTTTAATTTGTGTTTGAGCTTGCTTAATTTGGTCGTTTTGCAAGCTCTTTTTTAGTCAAAAAAATCACCGTTTTTAATCGCTCTAACTATTCCATGTAATGTATATCCAGCTAATACAGACAAAAATATTAATGTGATGTATTGGATTAAATTAAGTGTGTATATTGGCATTGCTACCATCTCCAATCTTTTAAGTTATCCTTTAGCTTGTTTACCACGTTTAACTCTTCTCTGGCTTGCGCTCTAATTGGTGCGATACATGCTATTAAGTCAGTTTCTGAACGTATGAAATAATAGCCGGCATTTGTGGCGTGTCTAATGCTTCCGATAGGTACACTATAAGTAAATCTTAGGTTATTAATTCCATCTCTTATCATGCGTTCACTTAATCCAGTAGCATTTTTAAGGTCTTTTGTTTTAACTGGATGCTCTAAAGTAGCACCTTTTACCATGCTAAAGATTGTTACTAGCTCTTTGGATGCTGGTATTCCATTAATCAATATCATTTGGCATCATTCCTTTATAATTTCATTGCTAAAGTTGTACAACTGGTTAGATAGTTCCTTGATGTAATCATTCAAAAAATAAAGTCTATCTAGTTCTTTACTCTTGCTTATGTCTGAGTTATTTAAATTAATAAGCATTAATTCAGCGATGTTGTCTAATTGGTTAGCTATTATTTCGATTCTGTCGTCAATATCCATCTTGTTCATGTCTCTAATTCCTTTCTATCTTTCATGTTGTCTCATAAAATCTATATAACTTTGCTTTCCGTATCTATCAGTATTTAAAGCCTTTGATACTGGTAAGCCTTTAGCTTTTAATTGTTTAATAGTTGCTACGCTTTCCCCGATCCACTCAGAAAATTCTTTTTGGTTTAAGTAAGGGGTGTGCTCCTGTTGAATACGTTCATCGATCAAGTTATTAACTAGGTCAATACTGAATTTATCTAGTAAATCTTGCTTGAGTTCCTTAAATTGTGCATCCGTCAAATAGACTTTGATAATTGGCGATGTCATAGATTCCATTTTTAAAGCTCCTCTCTATGTCGATATTTAAGCGGGTTGTTTGTGGGGTTATTTTTGCATCAAGTGAGTTATTTTAATTACATTTTCTAATTCGTTTTGTAAATCATGTATGTTGTTTATTTCTAACATTCTGTTGATTCTTTGATGTAAGTAATTAATATCTAGGTCATCGCTTGGCTTTATTTCATCGCTTGGCGCTTTTCCTTTACTAAATCCGGTTAAACCTTGTAAATAGCTAACTGATACATTGAAATAATCAGCTAATTTAATCCATGTTTTGAGTTTTGGCTCTCTTTTTCCAAGTTCATAATTGCATAAGCCATTTTCTGAAATTCCTATTTCATCAGCTACTTGCTTAAGTGTTAAATTTTTACTTAGTCTTAGTTCTCTAAGTCTGTTATTTGGCTTTAAATTGCTATCATCGCTATAATCAAAAAAATCTAGCATTGATAAAGACACGTCATAAAAATCAGCTAACTTAACTAGATTTTTTATTTTTGGTTTTCTTATTCCTCGTTCATAAGCTGCGATAGTGGTAGCCGGTATATTTAATTGTTCGCTTACTTGTGCTAGTGTCATATTTTTACTTTCTCTTAGTTCTCTTAAATCTGATCCTTGCATGTTTCTATACCTCCAGTTATTTCTTACGTCCTAGTAAGTCATTTAAATCAACGCCTAAAAAGTCAGCAACCCTTAAAAGTTTGTTAACTGGTGCGTTGTCTTTCCAGCGTCTCAAATATCCATTGCTAAAAAATAAGGCTTTTTCTACGTCTCTAATTGAGTAACCTTGTTCTTTTGCTATTCTTCTGATGTTTTCATAAATCATCGCTTTAGCTCCTTTCGATAAAATAGCTATTTTATAATGTTGTTATTGCTTTTATTAGACTAATGGTCTATTATAAAAGTATACAAATAGCCTATATAGTGATGTGGTAATTGCTTTATATAGGCTTGTATTAATAACAATGCTTATATTAATAGATAAATTGTCTATTGTCAACAAATTAATAGATATTTTGTCTATTAAATAAGCTAAAGGGTGGTAAAAATGTCTATTTATCAACGTATAAAAGATGTTGCAAGTGAGAAAAATCTCACTGTAAAGGATATTGAGAAAGCTCTCGATTTTTCAAATGGTAGTCTGAGAAAGTGGGTTAATAATGCTAATAGTGAAAGACTTGTGCAAGTAGCCAATTATTTAGATGTTTCTACTGATTATTTATTAGGTAGAGACAACATAAATATAAAGAGTGATATTGAACAATTTGTGATAGATAATAAAGGGCAAGTTAATTCTGAATTTTTATCAATGATTACGGCTTTTAGATTGTTTCACTTTAACAATGAATTAGATAATATTAGTTTGTATGATAAATATAATATCTATCATGATGTTTTCATGATTACACAAAATCTTATTTTAGATAATTTAATAGGCGATAAAGAGTTAGAAAAAAAGCTATTACTTGAATTAGATGTATACACTGAAAGCCATAAAGATAAATTAAATTATGATAAGTTGGATAAAAATACAGACAAAACAAATTACGTATTTTTTAAGCGCAAAGCCATTTGGTAGCTAAACCATCTTTTTAATGTCTGCACAATCTGACTTTTGAAAGTAGTAAAAAGTAGTATTGATGTAGTAAATGTTAGTTTTTTTGTTGATGTATCAAGCTTGGCCACAATTTTAACATTCTGATATTTCCATCGCTGCAGCTCTTGCATCGCTTGAGACTATCTATATAACGGCTTTTGAGCTTATTTTTTTTATTCTGAAAATCCAGTATTTTTACATTCATTCTCTATATTGATATTTAAGCGGGTTGTTAATTTGAATATAAAAGGATGAATAAACATGACTAAGATAATTAAATACACTAACAAGGATAATGAAACACTGTATAAATTCCGTTTCTATGCTGGTATTGATGAAATAACAGGTAAGCAGCGTTATATAAGGCGGCAAGGGTTTACCAGTCTGAAAGCTGCAAAAGATGAATTACTAAAGATTGAGTACTTAGTAAATACTAACCAATATTTTAAGAGTGTCAAAAGTGGTAAATTTGGCGATGTCCTAGATGAATGGTTAGCCTTGCATAAAGAAACGGTTAAGGCGTCAACTTGGCAATTTATCGAATTAAGGGCAAATAATCATGTACGCCCTTATTTTAAGGATATGTATGTTGATAAAATCACGCTCCGACACTGTCAAGACTTTGTTAATAAGACTTTCAAAAAAGCTCCGGTAGCTTATGTATATTCACTTAGTATCGTTAAAAATACGCTTGATTATGCTTTAAGGCTTGGCATGATTGAAAGCAATCCAATGCTTTATGTGATTAAACCTAAGAAACAAGCTAGCATATCAGACAAGCACGACAATTACTACAACAAGGATGAATTAAAAAAGTTTCTTGATGTTGCTAAAGATACCAGCTTGAAAAAATATACTCTATTCCGGCTACTTGCTTATTCTGGTATGCGTATAGGTGAATGCTTAGCTCTAACGTGGCATGACTTAGATTATAAGAATAATACCATCGCTATTAATAAGACTCTTGCTAGAACTAACAACGGCATCAAGATTCAGACACCAAAGACTAAAGCAAGTAATAGAGTAATAAGTCTGGATAATGAAACAATTCAAGTATTAAAGATGTGGCAACTTGAGCAAAGAAAACAACTTTTAAAAGTCGGTATCAATGCAATGGATAGCAAACAATTAATTTTTAGCAATGGTAAAAATAGTTTTATCATCGTACCGACTGTAAGACTAGCAATAAAACAAATTGCAAAAAAAGCCGGCATCCATTCAATAACTACTCACGGTTTCCGGCATACTCACGCTACTTTATTATTTGCTTCTGGTCTGGATATTAAGCAAGTACAAGCTAGATTAGGTCATAGCAATGTACAGACAACACTTAATATATATACTCATGCTATGAAAGAGAAACAAGACAAAATAGGCGATGAATTTGCTAAATATATCAATTTTTAATGATAGACTGTAAGACAGACTGTCAAGGGTTGAGCAAGTACAAAATACCGCTATATCAAGGCTTTTTAGGCGTGGTATACTGTTTGTGCAAAATTATATAGTTTAAAATAAGTTTTCATGATATAATTATTTGTGCAATTTATGGCAAAAAAATATAATAGTAGTTTGATAAAAATTGTGAAAGGGGGAAGATTTTGATGCAATACACGGGAGAAACTATTGATTCTGCCATAAGTAAAGGATTGCAAGATTTGAGTGTAGATAGAGAAAATGTAGAGATTGAAGTCATCTCTCATGGTCGCAAAGGATTCCTGGGGTTAGGAAAAAAGCCAGCAGTTATAGAATTGACTGTGAACTCAAGTGTGCAAACTGAAAGTGATACTAAACCTCAATTAGAGATTGTATCTGAGGATCAAGTAGATAGAGAATCAGAAACTTTAGATAACGAGGATAGTAAAAACATTGAAATAAATAGTGAGAAAGTAGAAGAAGAAAATCAAAATAATTTAGATGTGGTTATTCAAAATTTAGGTTACTATCTAGCTGATATAACTAAGCAGCTAGGAATAGAGGCTGTTATAGATGTTAGCCAAGGGAAAAGGGTAGTTTACTATAATTTTGATACTGAACTAGAAGGTTTATTAATAGGAAAACATGGTAGAACGTTAAATTCCTTACAACTACTAGCGCAAGATTACTTCGATAAGCATAAAAATAATAATCGAAGAATTCGTATTATGTTAAATGTAGCTGATTATCGTGAGCGAAGAGAAGAAACCTTGAACAATTTAGCTCAGAAAAAAGCACATGAAGCTATAATTTCTAGAAGTCAAATTAGTTTAGAGCCAATGCCAGCGTTTGAAAGAAAGATTATTCATTCATCCTTAGCTAAAGATGAGCATGTTAAAACTTTTTCGCGAGGTTCAGAGCCTTATCGTTATGTAATTATTGCACCAGCGAAAGCTAAATATTAATATGATAATTAAAAAGAAAGAAGTGACGGTAATATGTTAGAACATAAGCCAAATAAATTAGAAAATGAACTATGTTTTGCTGTTTACACAGCTCAAAAATTCTATAATCGTTTTTATACAGAATCATTGAAAGAATTTAAGTTAACTTACCCACAATACATCACATTATTGGTATTATGGGAAGAACAACGCCCAATGATGATCAAAGAATTAGGTGAACGCTTAGGCCTAGATACAGGTACTTTGACACCATTATTGAAACGTATGGAAAAAAATGGTTGGGTAACTCGTGAACGTACAGGTGAAGATGGACGTAAGGTATTTGTTTCCTTAACAGACTACTCAGTTAAAATGGAAGCAGAAATTAAATCACACGTACAAGACTGTTTTGAAAATGTTGATATGACACAAGCAGAATATAAGAAGAATGTTGAGCTTGTTAAAGAAATTGGGGACAAGATTTACGACAATAACCGTGAATTAGAAGAACGCCAAAGAAGAAGATTACGTTCATAATTGAAGATGTTAAAAGGCTATGTAGCTTACTGATGTTAAGCTGCATAGCCTTTTAAATTACCATACGAATGAGAGCTAATGAGATAATCCCCACAATAACTGTGACTAAAAGATTTTTAGAAATAATAGCACTGATTAAGGTTGGCAAAGATGCCAGAAGATTTTCCCAGTTAATGCTAGGAAGACGTCCTAAGTATTGAGTAAAAAGTTGACTAAACCACAAGGCAGACATAATAACAATTGGAACGAAACTCAAATATTCAATAACAATTGCTGGTAAAGAGAATTTCTTAAGTAAAATAAATGGCAGTACTTTTGAAAGCCACATTGCAAATCCACAACCAATGATTGTGAATAAGACATAATTAAAAGAAGACATGTTTCAACACCATCCCTACTGCACACCCTAATAATGTGATAATAATAATTAAAAGATTGCTAGGTATAAAAATAAGTCCTAAATAAACAAGGATAAAGGTAGCAACTACTACTAAAAGCTGTAGACTTAATTTTAATGACTTATCAGAAATCATTTGTAGGTATAACAAACCTATAAACATAGCTACTAAGGCAAAATCGATTCCTAGATTAGTGGGATTTTCGATAAAATTTCCCACTAAAGCACCTAAAACTGAAGAGAAAAACCAGACGAAGTATGCGAACCAATTGGCTGTGTCAAACCAAGCAAAATTGAGTTTATTATTTGTATAGTTGAGTTTATTCATTGCCAAAGCAAAGCTTTCATCTGTTAACAAAGATCCAATTAGGATATTATGTAACATGCTATCGTTTTTGAAGTATTTAGCAGTTACTAAACTCATTAAAATCATACGTGAATTAACGAGAAAAGCAGCTGTAATGATGGAAATAATAGGACTATGTACTAACAGCATACTTACGATAATAAATTGTGCAGATCCTCCGTAGGCAATCAAGCTCATAAGACCAGCTTGCAAAGCCGACAAACCAGCAGCTTTACTAACAATCCCAAAAGCAATTCCAATACCAATATAGCCGAATGCAGTAGGAAGAACTTCTTTAATTGCTGTTTTACGATTAAGTTCAGCATTCATAAATAACACCTTCTTAAAAAAATATATAAAAAACTACCAGTAACATGATAATACTGGTAGTGAAAAGAGTTTAGATAACTGGACGATTAGCTAATTTAGGCATTAATTCATTGAAATCATAATTTGCTAAATCAGATAATTCACCTTTGCTTGCGTCAAAGTAAGCTGTAAGAGCTTGAGAAATCATGAGATTCAATTCTTTTTCAGCATCGAATTGAACTACAATGACAGGTGTATTAGTACCAAAAGCAAGGCCAATTTCAAAAGCTGTACCAGAATCAGCTTCGTTATCACTCTCTTCTTTTTTATAATCAATAATTGCAACTACAGCATCAGCAGTATAAATATTATTGATATCAAGAGTAAAAGTAGCTTTTTGCCATTCTAGTGATCCGAATTCAGCATGTTCATATGAATGTTCTTCAGGTACAAAAATACTAGATACAGTTTTGTTAGCTTCAAGAGCTTCTTTTACTTGATTGATACGGTCGTGTTGGCCATCACTGAAAAATGGAGCCGCAAGATAAATTTTAGCCATTACAATTCTCCTCAAATATGTATATTAATTAATGATGATACAACATATGGTACCTTAATATTATTTTAAATACAAGATACCGAAAAATAATTCTTTATTTTTTAGGTTAAGATGTGTATTATTATATAGGAAAGTCTGGTTTGTATCAGAACTTTATTGAAATGCTGCTACATGTAGCATATTTTTTTGCTTACAATTACGGATATTTAGAAAAGAAAGGATGCTTCAATCATTTTGATTACATTATCGGGTATTATTGGCTCTGGCAAGTCAAGTTTAACAGAAATTTTAGCGAAAGAATTAGGGACTAAAGCATACTATGAACCAGTAAAGGATAACCCTGTATTACCAATTTTTTATAAGGGAAATGAAATTGCTGCTAAAAAGCGTGCTGAGGGGGATAAGGAAGCAACTAATCCATATGCTTACTTATTACAAACATTCTTTTTAAATCGTCGTTTTGCGATGATAAAGAAAGCTATGCAAGATGATAACAACATTTTGGATCGTTCAATTTATGAAGATGAAATCTTTATGCGTATGAACACTGAAATGGGAAACGCAACTCAAGTAGAATATGATATCTATAAGAGTTTATTGCACAACATGATGGAAGAATTACCACTTGCTTCACATAAAAAATCACCTGACTTGATGATCACAATCAAAGTTTCATATGAAACAATGATTAAGAGAATTGAAAAACGTGGTCGTGATTATGAATTAATTGAAAAAGATCCTTCCTTGGTAGATTACTATCAAAGACTATTGAAGCATTACGATATCTGGATGAAGGAATATGATGCTTCACCACTTTTGATCATTGACGGTGATAAATACGACTTTATGGAAAGTAAGGAAGATCGTGTTCAAGTTCTAGAAACTGTAGAAAATAAATTGTTAGAGCTAGGTAATATTAGTGAAGAACAATTTGAACATTTAAGAAAGAAACATCAAGCATTTTTAAATTAAGAAAATTAAGAATCGGGCTTTAGGTCCGATTTTTTTATTATTAAAATCTATTAAATATTGATACATTTTTATTAAAATGTCGAAAATCTCTTTTAGTACTATTAAAAAGGTTTATAATATTATTGAAAACGTTTTTAAATAGTTTTGTGAGGTGATCTTTATGTTGAAGAAAAAAGCTATAATGATAGGTGCTGGTCTAGCAAATATGGCTGGTGCAGTTTATTTGATTCAAGAAGGAAATTGGAATGGTAAAGATATTACTTTCTATGCTTTAGATACACATGGTGCTAATGACGGATCTACTGCTTCTGAAGCTGCTGAAGAATATTGGAATAAAAATCATCCAATGGAAAATACAAAGGGATTTATTGCTCGTGGTGGACGTATGTTAAACTATCGTACATACGTTGATTTGATGGATTTATTGGACAGAATTCCTTCAGTTACAGAACCAGGCATGACGGCTGCTGAAGATACACGTGATTTTGATAGTAAACATCGTACCTATGATAAAGCTCGTTTGCTTCAAGGAGGCAAGGGAATCGTTGATGGTCACAAGCTTGGTTTAAATAACCTAGATAGAATATTACTTTCACGTTTAGTTATGATGCCTGATAATCAAGAAGAAAAATTAGATAATGTGACAATTGCAGAATATTTTGAAGATTCACCACATATTTTCCAAACTAATTTCTGGTACATGTGGGAAACAACTTTTGCATTTAGAACACAATCATCAGCTCAAGAATTAAGACGTTACATGCATCAGATGATTTATGAATTTACTCAAATTGAACATTTAGTAGGGGTAAATCGTACACGTTACAACCAATATGAAAGTATTATGTTACCACTAATTAAGTATCTTGAAGGACAAGGATGTAATTTTGTTATGAACAGACGAGTTACAGATTTTGAATTTAAAAATACACCAATGCAAGATGAAATTACTGTAACTGGTTTAGAAATGGAAAACATCGAACAAGGCACAGTAGAACACGTAACTGTAGATGATGAAACAGTTGTCTTCTTTACTAACGGATCTATCACAGATTCTACAACTTTAGGTGATTTCAACACGCCAGCTCCTGAAAATATGGATTATGGGGCAGCTTCATCATTATGGAAGAAAGCATGCGAAAGATTTTATAACCTGGGAAATCCTGATAAATTCTTTAATGATAGAGATGCATCAGAATGGGTAAGTTTTACTTTAACAACTAAGAATCATATTTTATTGAACGAAATTACTAGAATTACAACTCAAGTTCCAGGAAATGCTTTAAATTCATTCATTTCAACTGAACCTATTACACCATTAGGACATAAAGATGTTAATATGTCGATTGTTGTACACCATCAACCACACTTTACAACACAAAAAGCTAATGAATCTGTAATTTGGGGATACTTCTTATATCCACGTCGTCGAGGAGAATTTGTTGATAAACAATATATCAAGATGACAGGTAAAGAAATGTTGCAAGAATTGATAGGACAATTATCTAAAGTAGATCCTGGTCCACATAATATCATGGACTTAGAAGATGAAATTATGGACAGTGTTATCAATTGTATCCCAGTATACATGCCATATGCTTCAGCATTATTTAACAATCGTGCTAAGAGTGATCGTCCAGAAGTAATTCCAAAGCATTCTACAAACTTAGCATTTACTGGAGAATTTGTAGAACAACCATATCAAATGGTATTTACTGAACAAAGTGCAGTTCGTTCAGGTGAAGTTGCTGCATTCCATTTTGCAGGAGTGTCAGAGGCTAAACTAGTTAAGAATCCACGCTTTGATAAAGATCCAAGAGTATTGCTTAGAGCAACGAAGAGAATGTTTGAATAGAGATAAAGAAAGAGTGCTAGAGAATTGAAATTTTCTCAGCACTCTTTTTAAATATCATCTTCACTGATATGTTCTTTGACTTGTTTAAAAATCATAATAATATGTTTATCTGCTAAACTATACAAGATTCTTTGACCATCACGTCGACCAGAGACAAGACCTGTTTGACGTAATAGTTTAAGTTGATGAGAGATAGCAGATTGTGAAACCCCAATTTCAGAAGTGATTTCTGAGACTGAAAGTTCGCGTTCATATAATAGATACAAAATTTTGTAGCGAGTATAGTCTCCAAATGCTTTGAATATTTGGACACTGCGTTGAGTTTCTTCTTCTGAAGGTAATTTTGCAAAATGTTCTTTCATATAGTTCACCAAAACTAATTCTACCATTACTAGCAAAAAAAGACACGCAAAAAAGTTATGAGCTAGATTGATAGGAAAATGAAAACGTGTTATACTCTAGGTGTAAATATATGAGCATATATTCATATTTTAGAAAGTAGGTGTTTATTATGAGCTTAATAAAAAGAATGTCACCAGATGAGAAAAAAGAAAGTGGAGTAATTGCACTTTGCTTAATGCTTTTGATTCTCGCTCATTTTATACCGAAAAATATAACGATAGTTCTGTACATAGTAACTTATATTATTTCAGCTTATCCAATTTTAAAAGAAGCGATAGAAAATATATTTCATGGTAAGTGGTTTGACGAGAATTTTTTGATGTCGGTAGCTACAGTTGGGGCTTTAGCGATTGGACAATTTTCTGAAGCTATTGCAGTTATGTTATTTTATCGTGTAGGTGAAATATTTGAAGATTTAGCGATAGAAAATTCTAAAAAATCAATAACTAACTTACTAGATATTCGACCTGAATATGCTAATTTAGAATTGAATGGTAAATTACAGCAAGTTAAGCCAGAGTTATTAAACAAGGGTGACATAATCATTGTTAATCCGGGAGAGAAAATAGCGGTTGATGGAGTTGTTGAATCTGGAGAGGCATATTTAAATACTGCAGCTCTAACTGGTGAAACCAAACCCTTGTTAGTTACTAAGGATAGTCAGGTTTTAAGTGGAATGATTGTTGAAAATAGTGCCCTTAGGATAAGAGTAAGTAAAGAGTATAAAGATTCTACCGTAGTAAAGATTTTAGAATTAGTACAAAATGCTAGTGAAAAAAAGACAAAGACAGAGAATTTTATTACTAAATTTTCTCAAATATATACTCCAGTAATAGTAATATCTGCGATCATGTTAGCTAGCATCCCACCATTATTTTTAGGACAAGAATTCCAAGTATGGCTATATCGAGCTTTGATTTTTCTAGTTATTTCCTGCCCGTGTGCTTTAGTTATCTCAATACCATTAAGTTATTTTGGTGGAATTGGTGCAAGCTCTAGGGCTGGTATCTTAGTTAAAGGAAGCAATTACCTAGAGGCGCTTAGTCAAGCTAAAGCTGTTATTTTCGATAAGACAGGCACTTTAACTAGAGGTGAATTTTTTGTAACTCAAATTATACCTGCAAATGGAGTAAGCAAGAAAGAAATCGTAAAATTAGCTGCAATCGCTGAATCATCTTCTCCACACCCAATTGCCCGTTCGATTGTTAAAAATTACCCGGGAAATATTGCACGAGTAAGCAATGTTGAAGAATTAGTGGGCCTAGGTGTTAGAGCTGAATATCAAGGTGATACTATTAGTGTAGGTAATATGAAGCTGATGAATAAGCTTAATATTGATGGAGTATCGACAGTAGAAGATACTACTGGAACTGTCGTCTATGTAGCTCTAAATAATGAATATTTTGGTGCAATAGAAGTCTCAGATATGATAAAGACTGATGCTAAAGTAGCTATTCAAGGTCTTAAGAATGTAGGAATAGACAATGTTACTATGCTTACAGGGGATAAAAAAATTGTCGGAAAGAATGTAGCTGAAAAATTGAATATTCCTAATGTGAAGACAGAATTACTACCACAAGATAAAGTGACAGAAGTTGAAAGAATTAAATCTGAGATAGGTGATAAAGGTAAAGTAATTTTTGTTGGTGATGGCTTAAATGATACTCCAGTTTTAGCTAGTGCTGATGTGGGAGTTGCAATGGGAGCTTTAGGTTCAGATGCTGCAGTTGAAGTGGCGGATGTTGTTTTGATGAAAGATAATCCAACTGCTGTTACTAGAGTAATAAAAATTGCCAGAAAGACCAAGATGATAGTATGGGAAAATATTATCTTTGCTTTAATGGTGAAAGTGATTTTCCTTTTAGTTGGTGCACTAGGAATAGCGACAATGTGGGAGGCTGTATTTGCTGATGTAGGGGTAACCTTCATAGCTATTTTAAATGCTTTGCGTCTATTGAAGATAAAGGAAGAAAACGAAAAAATAAATAAGCATCCACATTCTAAGACGGAAAAGTATAAAGTAGAAGTTAATGAAGTATAAAAAAAGCGTTGAGATTTTTCTCAACGCTTTTACTATATATAGCGACTAATTATTAGTCGATTAATTTGAATTGTTCAGCTTCATCTAAGAATTCTTTGTCACCAGCTGGAGCTTCGATAGAACCAAATGGCATTTGTGCACGTAATGTCCATTCTGCTGGAAGGTCAAATTCTTTCTTAATATCATCATCAATTAATGGGTTGTAGTGTTGTAAGCTAGCACCAATACCTTGTTCTGCTAAAGCAGTCCATACAGCTTGTTGAGCACCACCAATACCTTGTTCTGCCCATGTTGCGAAGTTATCAGCATATAATGGGAATGCTTCTTCTAATTCATGAACTTTAGGTGTGTTTGTAAAGTAAAGGATTGTACCAAAACCTGCACGGAAGCTAGCGATTTTTGCTTGAGTATTCTTGAATGCTTCGTCATCGTCAACAACTTTACGTAAGTTAGCTTCAACGATGTCCCATACTTTATTTGATTTTTCACCAAATAATACAACAGCTCTTACTGTTTGGCTGTGGAAAGCTGTAGGAGATTGTTGAATAGTTGTTTTTACTAAGTTAAAGATGTCATTTTTATCAGCAGTAACATTTTCACCAATAGCGTAAATTGAGCGACGTTTTTTTTGTAATTCGTTAAATTTTGATTCCATTATTAATTACCTCTTTTTCAATTATGTTGTGTTCAATAAGTACACATATAATATAACAGATTACAAAAAGTAAGTAAAGAGAAAATACTAATTTTTTGTAATTAAAATGATTGATTTATTTTTTGTAAATCTTAAAATTTTATTCAATAAAAATTCACAAATTCTTCAAAAATAAAAAAGTAATATAAGTGAGTACTCAGTTTAGAGTATGTTTTTTGAAAGCATAGTTCCCAGCTGATGAACTGGGAATAACCCTTAAATATATTTCCTTTTTCTCCGCAGTTTCCCTAGCTGTGGAGTTTTTTTATGCTTTAAATAATCTAAAAAGTATTGTAAAATTTATTTAGAATATGTGTTCGGAGGGTTAAAATGGCAAGAAAAAAGAAAAATAAATCAAATAAATTTATGAGATGGTTAGCTACCGTTGCTGTAGGGGTTGCTTTAGCAGCAGTAGGGGTTAATACAAATCATATTAGTACACCATTTAATAATGAGGTTGCAAGTAGTAGTACATATAACAAAAAGGATTACACTCCTACTGAGGAACAAGCAAGTGTAGTATTAACAGATAATGTACGCCAACAATTAGGTGGTAATTTAAGCTTTAATGGGGCAGGAGCTTTCATTGTAAATAATAATAAGACTAACTTAAATACAAAAGTTTCTAGTGTACCATATGCTGTTAATGAGGTTGATTCATTGAATCGACCAACTGTTGCGAATGCTTGGCTAAATAGAACTAGTCGTCAATATAAAAATCGCCAAGCTACAGGAAATGGACGTACAAGTTGGAAGCCACAAGGATTTAGGCAGGTACAAAATTTGCCTGGTAGATTCAAGCATGCTTATGATAGAGGACATTTATTAGCATATGCACTTGTGGGAAATGTTAGAGGGTTTGATGCTTCTGAATCTAATGAAAAGAATATAGCTACTCAAACTGCATGGGCTAATGAATCAGCTTCTAAAGACTCTACTGGACAAAATTACTACGAAGGATTGGTAAGAAAAGCTTTAGATAGAAACAAGCAGGTTCGTTATCGTGTGACAGATGTCTATGATGGTAATAATCTAGTGCCAGCAGGAGCACATTTGGAAGCTAAATCATCAGATGGTTCGCTAGAATTTAATGTATTTGTGCCTAATGTACAAACTAACATAAATATTAATTATGCTACAGGACAAGCTACTAGAAAATAAAAAAATGGTAAATCGATTTTTGATTTACCATTTTTATTTTTTGAAAAATTTAAATTAATTAACACCTGAAATAACAAAAAACTTAATAATAGAAATAAAGACCAAAAATAATTGTAAAATAAAGTCTATTTTATTAAAAATATTTTTGTCTGAAGTTGATTCATAAAAATGAAAATGGAACATTAACATAACCAATGAAGCAAATGCCAGTCCACCCAAATGAATTAGGTTGGAATCGATAATTGTCCAAATAAACAACAAAATTGTAACTACAAAGACAACGATTTTTGGAGTAGTAGTTGGATAATAAGAATTTTTCATGATAAATCAACCTCCCTGAATATAAGCTCCAACCATAGTATAACACGCTTTCAGTAAGAAAATTAAATGAGAGCTGTTATATTGGAGTTAAAAAAAAATCGAAAAATGTGTTGACAAATGATTACAGTATGATTAGAATACAAAGCATAGAGATTAAATATAAAAGAACGCAATGAGAAAGAAGAGTAATTTGTTTGCCCTTTAAGCGAGCTTCGTTTGGTGAGAGGAAGTAAGACAGTAAGCAGATGAAAATCACTTTCGAGTGTTGTACCGAAATCTTAGTGAGAGTAAGGTGCATTGGGAACACCCATTACAGTGTTAGCGTATCGCCTAGACGTAGGCCGTACGTGAAAGGTAGCTGCAGCGATGTAGCTATAAATGCAGGGTGGTACCACGCGATAGGCGTCCTTGAATCGAGTAGTCGATTTAGGGGCGTCTATTTTTTTATTGCGTGCAAACTGAGAGTAACCAATCCGGAAGGTGCTTAATTAGTTGCTATATTTTTTCTAATAAATGAGAATTTGATGAGGGTATGATTTTATGGAGAAATTAGTAGAAAGAAAATTAACTAAAAAAGATTATTTTGTCGTTAGTTCGTTGCTATTTGCATTATTTTTCGGAGCTGGGAACTTAATTTTCCCACTACATTTAGGACAATTGGCAGGTCATAATTGGCTTTCTGCTACACTAGGATTTTTAGTAACAGGTGTTTTGTTACCATTGCTATCAGTTCTAGCTATCGCAATCACACGTTCTAAAGGTGTTTATGATGTAGGTTTACCACTAGGCCCAACTTTTGCTTTAGTATTTATGGTATTAATTCATGCTACAATCGGACCATTATTTGGTACTCCAAGAACAGCTACTGTTTCATTTACGGTTGGTTTGGCACCATTAGTTCCACAACAATATCAACAAGTAGCATTATTTGGTTTCTCTGCATTATTCTTTTTAGCAGCATTTTTATTATCATATAAAGAAAATAACATCGCATCTAATTTAGGTAAGGTTTTAAATCCAGTATTTTTGGTATTATTATTCTTAGTATTCTTGGTATCATTCTTAAAACCAATGGGTAGTGTTTCTCAAGTAGCACCTACTGCACAATATCTACATGGTGCATTTACTAATGGATTTTTAGAAGGTTATAACACAATGGATGCTTTGGCAGGTTTAGCTTTTGGTGTTACTGTTGTTACAGCCGTTCGTGCAATGGGTAAAAAACGTGAAAAGAGTGTTGCTGCCGTTACTGCTAAAGCTGGTTTCTTCTCAATGAGTGCAGTTGCAGTAATCTACTTACTTCTAATTGTTGTAGGCGCAATGTCATTAGGTAGATTTAAATTATCCGCTGATGGTGGTGTAGCATTTTCTCAAATCGTTAATGCTTATGCAGGTTCATTTGGTCAAGCTGTATTGGCTACATTAATCACAGTTACATGTTTAACAACAGCGGTAGGTTTGGTTGCAGCTTTTGCTCAAGATTTCCATGCACATTTTCCAAAGGTTAGTTATCACACATGGTTGGCATTATCATGCTTAGCATCATTCTTAACAGCTAATTTTGGATTGGAACAAATCATCGCTTGGTCAACTCCAATGTTAATGTTCTTATATCCACTATCAATGGTATTGATCTTATTATCTGTATTTTCACCTTTATTCAAGCGTGATGGTGCAGTATACTTCATGGTAGTTCTATTTACTGTAGTTCCAGCATTCTTTGATATGGTAGTTGCATTCCCAGCAGTTGTTAGTCAAAGCGCATTTGGTAAAGCAGTTGCAGCATTTAGATTGCATTACTTACCATTAGCTAGCATCGGATTATCATGGGTAGTTCCAGCATTAGTTGGATTAGTATTAGGATTAGGGGTTTACTTCTATAAGAAAGCTAGAGTATCTGTAGGAGTAACTGAAAAAGAATAGATTATAAATGTTAAAATATCGAAGTGCGTGTAGAGTATACTATACGCACTTTTTGCGTTGTCTAGAATTATATTGGAAATTTTGTTATTATTTTATATAAAAGATATTTGATTTTATTTGGACTTGTTTAGATGAGGTGGCAAATATGAGCTATATATTACAAAAGAAAATTGCTAATACTTTTCGTGAACAGATAATGAAAAAAGGTTTTAATCATGTTTCAGTAAGTTCTCTAATGAGAATATTAGATATCAGGCGCCAAACTTTTTATGATAGCTTTCAAGATAAATATGATCTGCTAGAGTGGCAATTAAATGACACCTTGGAAGAAACAATTGATAATAATATTGACTACCTTCATTGGAAAGAAATTTTAAAGTTATTCATTTACGAAATAGATGTTCATAAACGCTACTATTATGAATGCTTGACGGTACAAACCGAGGTTAATGTAGCAGATATTTTTGCGACACATTTGGTAGTATTATTAGCTCATGTACTAGAAAGACAGGAACTTATCTCAAATAAAAAAGCACAGGATAATATGTGGATCCTATGCTTAGGTATATCTACAACTATAATTCATAATGTTACGACACCCAATCCAGTAGATTATGAGTTAATTGTAAAACAAGCAATTAATGCAATTGAATATTCTTTTGAGAGTTAATTACCAAGCTGGAACATTAACGGGAGCTTGTAAGGCATGAAGCCAGTCGGCATCTTCAACTTTTAATAATGATAGAGAAATCCCGTTAATTCCATAAGATGAAAGAAAAGTTCCAACCTTATCGAATGCAATATTGATGTTATCTAAAGCCAATAAAGAACAAACATCATTATTAAAAATCAAATTTTCAATAGGTGTAGTACCACCTAGAGAATTGATTAGAACAACAAATATATCACCCTTGTACCATTGGAAATTTAAGCGCAATTTGGCTATCAACTCTCTAGCAAGTAATTCAGAAGACTTAAATTCTTCTTTGCGATAGCCAGGCTCACCATGAATACCAATTCCGTAGTATATTTCATTATCTTTTAGGTTAAAATTATCTCCAGAAAAAGCCACACCGATAGTTTTTAGGTTCTCTGTTAAATGCTGACCAATCATTTCAAGAGTATCAATATTAGCTCCTTTTTGGGCATAGTAGCCGAGAATTTTATGAATTAGGACAGTCCCAGCTACACCACGCCGTCTTTTTTCAAAGGATGAATCTACTGAGACATCATCTCTAACAATAACCATTCCAATTTGCCAGCCTTCATCTTCTAAAGTTACTTTAGCTTGAGTAAAAGCAGCAACATCTTTAGGAAAGTTTTTGACAATGTAAAAGGCTTTTTTAAGTTTAGTTGTTTTTTTAGTAACTGTAATTATTTCTTCTGGAGTAGGTGGTTCAAATAATTCTCCAGTAATTGAAGCACTTAGCATCCCAGACCCAACAAATCCCCAGTGAGCAGGATCATGACCAGCACCACCACCTGAAATTAAAGGAATGTGTTCATCATTAAAATTTCTATCTATAAATCCAAATATTCCTGAAACCTGCTTAAGAGATGGATAAGCAAGCTTGATACCTTGGATTGTGTTTTCTAAAGAAATATCATGTGTGTTTGTTAATCTCATATTAATCACTTCCATACTATTAGTATAATAATACCTTATGGGATAGAGTAACGGACAGATTTAAGATATTGTCCACTATAATTGAAAGCGTTTATATTATACAATCGAGTTGTAAATAATCATAGTTCGACATGGAGGTATAGTCATGAAGAAAATTATCAATAATCCAGCAGATGTTGTTCCAGAAATGGTTAATGGAATGGTTCGTTTATATCCACAATATATTGAAAAGATTGATGGTACTGAAGTAATGGTGCGTAGTGACAAAGAATCTATGCAAGGTAAAGTAGGTATTGTCAGTGGTGGTGGTAGTGGGCATGAACCATCACATGCAGGATTTGTAGGTAAAGGTATGTTGAGTGCAGCAGTTGCAGGGCAAGTATTTACCTCTCCAACACCTGATCAAATATATGAAGCAATCAAAGCTGTTGATAGCGGCAAAGGTGTATTTTTAGTTATTAAAAATTATTCTGGCGATGTAATGAACTTCGATATGGCTAAAGATATGGCAGAAATGGATGATATTGAAGTTAAATCAATTATTGTTAATGATGATATTGCCGTAGAAGATAGTTTGTATACACAAGGTCGCCGTGGTGTAGCTGGAACTGTATTAATGCATAAAATCTTAGGTGCTGCAGCAGATCAAGGTGCAAGTTTAGATGAAATCGAAGAATTGGCAAAGAAAGTATTACCTAACTTGAAGACTATTGGGGTAGCTTTATCAGCAGCAACTGTTCCAGAAGTTGGGAAACCAGGATTTGAATTAGCTGAAGACGAAATTGAATATGGTGTAGGAATTCATAGTGAACCTGGCTATAGAAGAGAAAAAATTAAGCCATCCAAAGAATTGGTAGCAGAATTAATTGAAAAACTTGATGAAGAACTTCATTTAGATAAGGATAAGAAATATGCTGTTTTAATTAATGGTATGGGTGCAACTCCATTAATGGAACAATATGTATTTGGTAACGATGTATTAGATGCATTAGAAGCTAAAGGTGTTAAACCAGTATTTACAAAGGCTGGAAATTATATGACATCAATTGAAATGGCTGGTATTTCCTTAACAATATTTGAATTAGCTGAAGATAAGTGGCTAGATTATTTGAATTATCCAGTAGAAACAATTGCATGGTAAAAAGCTTAGGTAGGGAAGGAAGATTGAAATGTCAGTAACTAAAGAAAACTTAGAAAAATGGTTAGAAATATTTGGTGATTTAATTGAAACTAACAAGGCATATCTTAGTGATTTAGATACACCAATTGGAGATGGAGATCATGGTAATAACATGGCTCGTGGTATGGCTGCAGTTAAAGAAACTTTAGCAAGTAAGAAACCGGAAGATATTGTTGGAGTATTTAAAGTTACAGCGATGTCCTTGATTAGTAAAGTTGGTGGGGCTTCTGGTCCTTTATATGGAACTGCATTTTTAGAAATGGCTAAGGCTAGTGCTAAAACAGATGATTTAGCAGAATTAATGGAATTAGCTTTAGCTGGAATTAAGAAACGTGGTGGAGCTGAAGCTGGAGATAAGACAATGGTGGATGTTTGGACAATATTAGTACCAAAATTGAAAGATAATAGTCTAACTCAAGCAGATATTGACGCAGCAGTTGAATCTACAAAGGATATGGTTGCCAAGAAAGGTCGTGCTTCTTACTTAGGTGAACGTTCAGTTGGACATTTAGATCCAGGTGCTGTATCAAGTGGTTACCTATTTACAGCCCTTTTAGAAGCGGGGGTTATGTAATGAGTTTAGGAATTACAATTGTTTCTCACGTTTATGAAGTTGCTAATGGATTGCCAAGATTGTTGACTCAGGTAGCTAAGGATGTTCCTATTACAACAGCTGGTGGAACTGAAGATAATGATGTTGGGACAAGTATGGAAAAAATCATGAATGCTTTTGAAGAAAATGATGCTGATGAAATTTTGTCTTTCTATGATTTAGGAAGTGCAAAAATGAACTTAGAGATGGCGATTGAAATGACAGATAAAAAAGTTCATCTCTATGATGTTGCTTTAATTGAAGGAGCATATACAGCAGCAACACTTCTTGAAGCAGGAGTAGATTTACAGGAAGTAGAAAAGCAGTTAGAACCACTAAAAATTAAATAGAGGTGAGTACTATGAACGGATTTATTGGTGAATTTCTTGGTACGATGATTTTAATCGTTCTAGGTGTAGGTACCGGCGCTGGCATAAATCTTAAGACGTCATATGCACGTAATGCTGGCTGGTTGTTTGTAACTCTAGCATGGGGTATGGCTGTAACGTTTGGTGTTTACGTAGCTGGTAGTTTTGGAGCACAAGGACATTTGAATCCAGCGGTAACAATTGGATTTGCTCTTTTTGGTTTCTTCCCTTGGAGCCAAGTTTTACCATATTTATTAGGACAATTTTTAGGTGCTTTTGTTGGTGCAGTTTTAGTAATTATTCAATATGGAGCACAATTCAAGAATGCTAAGAATACTAGCGATGGTAACGTAGTTGGAATTTTTGCAACTGGTCCAGCTATTGACAATGGTTTATATAATTTCTTGAGTGAAACAATCGCAACTTTTGTATTTATCTTTACATTATTAAATCTTGGCGACTTTACAAAAGGATTGAAACCATTAATTGTTGGTTTATTAATTATGGTAGTTGGTCAAGCTTTGGGTGGAACAACAGGTTTCGCTTTGAATCCAGCTCGTGACTGGGCTCCAAGATTTGCTTATACAGTATTACCAGTACCTAATAAGAGTAATGCAAATTGGGGCTATGCATGGGTACCAATGTTAGGTCCAATTGTTGGAGGTATCTTAGCTGCTGGCTTACAATATTTATTAGTATAAAATTTCAATTGCTTGAAATAGAGAATAGTTGAAGATTGGCTTTCAAACAGGCATAATCTTCAACTATTTTAATTTTATCCTGGACTTACAGAAAAACGTTTTATGTTATAATAGTGTCAGAATAAAGATAATTATGTTGAACACAGATAGAGTCAGCCAACTCTAAAAGTCGTGCAACATTGTAGAATTGAGGGCGGTTTTAATTTACCGCTCTTTTTTATTTGCTTAATTCATACAAATTTTTTATATTTTATGCTAGAATTAACTTATAGATAACACAAGGAAGGGATGATAGATAGTTTGGAGATAATAATTTTATTATTTGAATTGGTATTTTTTGCTGTTATCAGCATTATAATTGCTGAGATGTTTGTTAAAGTATCAATGAATTACGTTAGTCTAATTATGGGAGCGGTTTTAGGATTACTTCCTGTAACGACTTATGACATCCGTTCATTTAATCCGGAAGTTTTTATGCTTTTAATCGTAGCACCGCTATTATTCTTTGAAGGGCAAGCTACTTTCCTTAATGTAGTTGGTAAAAGGGTAAAACAGATTTTCCAAGTTACAGTTATCATGGTCTTACTTTGTGCAATCGTAGCCGGATTTAGTAGCTATGCAATTGGTAAGATTGGCTTGCCATTGGCTTTCATCTTAGCTGCAATCAGTACCCCAACTGATGCAACAGCCACTCAATCAGTAACTGAAGGACTAAAAATTCCACGTCGCGAAGGATTCTTTTTAAAAATGGAATCATTATTTAATGATGCTTCAGGAATTATTTTATTAAACATGGCTGTTTTATGATATATCAATGGAAGAATAAATTATCGTGAAACCTTGACAGATTTTATGCTATCTGCTGGTGGTGGAATTGTAATTGGTTTTATTATCGCGTGGATTATTGTTTTATTCAGACAGGCACTCCTTAGAAGTTCGTATAATTCTGTAAATGCACAAGTGATTATTTATTTAATGACACCATTTATTATTTATTATCTGGCGGAAGAATTTCATGTTTCTGGAATTATTGCAGTAGTTTGTGCAGGATTGGTGCATAATGCTGAAACTCAACGTAGTCGACTAGCGAATGCTCAAATGGTGTATATGGGCACAAATTTAGTTTCAATCATTACGGAACTTTTCAATAGCATCGTTTTTGTAATTTTAGGAATGATGTTGGTTAATATCATAAAAGATGAGAGTATCACTTATAATTCGTGGATCTGGATAACTTTAGGTGCAATTTTGTACTTATCCAATGTAATTGTACGGTATATATATGGCAGAATTAAATTTAAAATGGATAATCGTGCAGGTTGGATCTTTTCTTTAGGTGGTGTGCATGGAGCTGTAACGTTATCCCTAGCATTTACAGTAGCTAAGACTAGTGTTAATAGCCAGGATTTTAGCCTAGTAGTGATGTCTGAAAGTGTACTAATTATTTTGAGTATGATAGTTCCTACTATTATTTTTAGGTTTATTTTAGAAAAAGATGTTTCTGATGAAGACGGTGAAAAGGAATTAGATGAATTAAGAGAAGAAATGATTCAACAAGCAATCGCCACTGTGCAGAAAATGTACTTAGCGAAAAATGTAAAACAATCTGTAATTTTTGATTTGAAGTCTCAAAATCAAAATACAAGAACAAGGGATTTTGTCAAAGAATGGCGTAATGCAGTACGTCATCCACAATATACAGAAGCGGAAAAAGAAATGGAAAGACGTGCATTTATTAATGCATTTTATCAAGAACGACAATATTTAGATATGATTTCTCAAAAAGAAGCACGGTATGAAAAATATGTGTATCACCTATATAGTGAAATTCTTTTAGCTGAGTCGATAGTTCTCAATTCGGAATTTGTTGAAGAATAGGGTTACTTTAATAAAATTGTGAGTTAGACTAAATATTAGATAATGTCTAAATTTGTCAAAGTAGCGTGAAAGGACGTTAATTCCTATGATAATTCTTACAAAAAGGCAAAAAGAAATTTTATCGATATTGTTACGAATATCAAATGGGACAACGATTAAACAGCTTGAAGAAAGCGTCAATGTTAGTCGAAGAACCATTTATCGTGAATTTAATGAGCTAAAACTAGATTTAGAGCAAAGAGGACTGACAATTTCTAACATTGATGGGAAATATGTACTTCAAGGGCAAGAAAGAGATATTGAACAATTGCGTGAAGACATTGGTGATAGTCCTAGCCAACAAGAAATGTCAGTATCTGAAAGGCAAAGTATTTTGGCGGCGATGCTTTTACTAGAAGATGAGCCACAAAAAATTGTTAGTCTGGCAATGTCGCTAAAAGTAAGTGAAGGTACTGTACAACGAGATTTAACGGAAGTAGCCTTGGCACTTGGAAAATATGGGATAACTTTAATTAAGAAAAAAGGTGTAGGCATTTCAGTTAAAGGTACTGAATTTCAAAGACGTCAGGTACTATGTGGTATCTTATTGAGTGAGATCAATGATTATCGTTTCTTTAAGTATATTGGCGACGATCAAGATGTTGGGGGAAACAATTACTTCTTGAGATTATTACCGAAGAAAAGAATTCAATTAGTAACCCAAGCTCTAAACAAAAGTGTATTAAAGAAAATAAATATCAAATCAGACCACCAATCAATGCAGCTAATATTATTAACAACCATTTGTTTAGAAAGAGCTGCCTTATCTGATAATTTGGGTGAAATTAAGGCTATTGATGGTTCGTTGAAATATCAATCATTGGTTTATCAATTTATGGCTGAGTATTCACAAATAAAGCCGTTAAAACTAGATAGAAAAGAAATTATCTATTTAGCTAATCAATTCCAAAGTTGTGATAATGAGAGTTCTCCGACATTTTATGATAATGATCAAGAACTGGCTTTATCATTACAAATAAAGTCTTTCGTTCAAACAGTTTCTGAAAAAATGAAATGGGATTTTCAACGTAATCCAGCATTTTTGAAACGTCTGACAACGCATATTGCTGGTTTGGTAAGTCATCAGGTTGAAAGATTACCTAATACGAGAATTGAAACTTTAACTAGATTAAGCGAAAGATACCAAGATTTATTTAATGCTATTAAACAAGCGTGGAAAGTTAGTTTCCCAGATGAAAAGTTAGCACAATCTGAACTACAATTATTGCTACTGTATTTCGCTAATGAATATACTAGTCGTCATTATCGTGGAGATTTGAAAGCGCTAGTAATTTGTGAAAATGGGATTGGTACATCATCGATCTTAGGACAGAGATTAAAGCAAGAAATTCCAGAAGTTAAGAAGGTAAAAATTTCTAAAATTGCACAACTTCAAGACCTTGATTTAAGTAGTTATGATTTAATTTTATCTACTTTAAAATTGCCGGGATTTCCGAGAAAATATCAAATTGTTAGTCCATTATTATTGGATGATGAAATTAGTAACATCAAAGATTACTTAAAAGATTATCAGGCAAACTACATCAGCAAAGAAGCAGAAGATAATAATGTTTATTTAAATAATTCCAAGTTACAACCAACTAAAAGATTGAATGGGATTGCTATAGGAGCCTTATTCTGTACGAAGTTGGTAAACGGAATTGAAGTAATCAGATTAAATAATAAGGCGACTGAAAGTTTATCACAGGTAATTAATGAAATTACTGGGCGCATTGGACAAGGAATTGTAAAGGATAAAAAACAAGTAGCTGCAAATTTGAAACGTAGAATAGATTTAGCTCCGATTGGAATTCCGAATAGTAACATGGCCTTGTTACATACTAGCAGCCCGGAAGTTAAACGTTGTTATTTTACCGTAATTGATTTAAACCAATCTCTAAAGATGAAAGCTATGGATCAAACTGAAATTGAGGTTTCAAGAATGTTATTAATGTTAGGGCCTGAAAGATTATCAGATATTGAGCAAGATGTAATGGGAATGGTAAGTAGCATGATTGTGATGAGCGATGATACTTTGAAATTATTTGCAACTGGTACGAAGGAAGAGTTACAAAATGCGATTGCTGTAAGGTTCTTACAAGAAATAAAATCAGCTATACCAATTAGATAAAATGATTGTTGACAAGCAATAAATATTAATGTATATTGTAGCTGTTACCTTGATTTATAAGCATTTTTAAGATTATATAATTATCTATCAAGGTCTATACCAATTTTAGAAAATAAAGATTTGAATTTGAGAGGTAAATAACATATGTGTGGTATTGTCGGTGTTACTGGTAATAATGATGCAACAAACATTTTATTAGACGGATTACAACAATTAGAATATCGTGGCTATGATTCAGCTGGAATTTATGTAAATGACCAAAATGGTAAGGACTTTTTAGTAAAAGAAAAAGTTCGTATTTCCGATTTACGTGCAGAAGTTGGCCCAGAAGTTAAGGGTTCAACAGGTATCGGTCATACACGTTGGGCTACACATGGGGTTCCTAGCAAAGTTAACGCTCATCCTCATGTATCAGCAAATGGTCGTTTCTTCTTAGTACACAATGGTGTGATTGGAAACTTTGCTCAATTACGCGATGAATACTTACAAGATGTAACTTTGGTAAGTAGTACAGATACAGAAGTTATCGTACAATTAATCGGTAAATTCTCTGATGAAGGTTTAGATACAGAAGCTGCATTTAAGAAAGTTTTAGGCTTAGTTGATGAAAGTTCATCATACTCCTTCTTATTAATGGATAAAGAAGAACCAGATACATTATTTGTTGCTAAGAACAAGAGTCCATTGTTGATTGGTGTTGGCGATGGCTTCAACGTAGTATGTTCAGACGCAATTGCAATGTTAAGTCAAACTCATGACTTTATTGAATTAGTTGACGGTGAAATCGTAATTGTAAAACCTGATTCAATTACTATCAAGGACCCAGAAGGAAATGTCATCAATCGTGAACCATTCCACGTAGATACAGATCCTGCAGCAGCTCAAAAGGGTGCATACCCATACTACATGCTTAAGGAAATTGATGAACAACCAGGTGTAATGCGTAACTTAGTTCAACATTATGTAGCAGAAGATGGTTCTATCAATATTGATAAAGAACTATTGGATGCTTTAGAAGCAGCAGATCGTTTATATATCGTAGCTGCTGGTACAAGTTACCATGCTGGTTTGGTAGGTAAGGAATTATTTGAAAAATTAGCTAATATCCCAACTGAAGTTCATGTTGCTTCAGAATTTGCTTACAACCCACCATTGTTGTCAGAAAAACCATTCTTCATCTTCTTGACTCAAAGTGGTGAAACAGCTGATAGTCGTCAAGTGCTTACTCAAGTAAATGCACAAGGTTACCCAAGTTTAACAATTACAAACGTACAAAACTCTACTTTGGATCGTGAAGCAACATATACATTGTTACTATATGCAGGTCCAGAAATTGCTGTTGCTTCAACTAAAGCTTATACAGCACAAATTGCTTTAGAAGCTATCTTGGTTAAAGCTTATGGCGAAGCTAAGAACATTGATAAAGTTAAGGAATTCGATGTTGCTGCTGAATTAACTAAAGTAGCTAATGGTATGCAAGAATTAGTTGATGAAAAAGGTACTGTTGAAAAGATTGCTAAGGACATGTTAGCAACAACACGTAATGCTTTCTACATTGGTCGTGGAATTGACTATGATGTAGCTCAAGAAGCAGCTTTGAAATTGAAAGAAGTTTCTTACATTCAAACAGAAGGCTTTGCTTCCGGTGAATTGAAGCATGGTACAATTGCTTTGATTGAAGAAGGTACACCAGTTGTAGCTGTAATTACAGATCCTAAGACAGCTACTCATACACGTAGTAATGCTCAAGAAGTATTGGCTCGTGGTGCTAATGTGCTATTTATTGCTAGTCGTGATGTGGCTCAAGAAGGCGATCAAGTGGTATTACCAGAAGTAACACCATTGTTATCACCATTATTGGCTATTATCCCAGCACAATTATTAGCTTACTACGCATCAATCCAACGTGGATACGATGTTGATAAGCCACGTAACTTAGCTAAGAGTGTTACAGTTGAATAAAAAATAATTTATATTAATAGTAAAAGAGTTGGAATTGTCCAGCTCTTTTTTTATATGCAGCATAGGTCTTATGCTATTGCATGTTAAACTAACCTGAACTCAAACCAAAGGCTGGGGGAAAATACATTTTCAGATGAATTTTAGAAAATAGTAATAAAAAGACTATCCAATAAAAATTTCTTTCACTGAATAGTCTTGACTAAGATTTATTTTGCTGATAACGCAGCCATTGTTATATAATTATATGGTTGGTTAAAGTGTGGCAAGAAGAAAATATCTAATAAACTTAACTTATCAATAGTTACATGTTCTTGAATTGCCAGTGAGAACATGTGAATTGCCATTGAAACATCTTCCGTTGAAGCTAGTTGAGCTCCGACAATTCTCCGACTTTCTTTTTCATAAACAATTCTAATCTTAACTTCTGCATTTACATCTTTAGGCATGAAAGCTGGTTTTTGTAAGTCTTCAAAGTCTGTATACTCTACATCTAAACCGAATTTTTTCGCTGCCTCTACTGATAGTCCTGTTGAAACCATCTTCAAATCCCAAATGTTAATTCCATTTGAGCCTTGTACCCCTACTGATTCAAGCTTAGTCCCAGCAAGATTGTGAGCAGCTACAATACCTGAACGAACAGCATTAGAAGCTAGAGCAATATAAGTCATTTTATCTAGAGCATTTGAGTAAATTGTGGCACAGTCTCCAACTGCATATACATTTTTATCGCTTGTTTGTCCATAACGATCTACTAAGTAAGCTCCATTTTTGAATAGTCTCAAATGATCTTTACCTAATGAATTATTAGGTCTGAATCCGATTGCATTAATCACTAAATCAACATCATATTCACCTTCAGCAGTTACAACTTGAGTTACATGATTCTGGTCATTACCTTTATATTCTGTTACTAACTCACCAAAATGATTTTCAATACCGTGATCAGCTAAGTTTTTATCCATTAAATCGGTGAATGCTTTATCATAATGAGTAGATAAGGAACGATCAGCTGCGTCAAATAGTAATACATTCTTACCCCGACGTTTAGCAGCTTCAGCAATTTCAACTCCGATATAACCAGCTCCGATAACTGCTACATTCTTTACTTCTTCTGCAGAAATTTCTTTATCTACATCTTGACCATCTTGGAATAATTTCAAGAAATGAATTCCGTTTAAATCTTTACCAGCTACATTAGGAGATATTGGTAGAGAACCTGTTGCTAGAATTAGTTTATCGTAATCTTCAGTTAATTCTGTGCCATCTTTCTTAATATAGTGAACTACTTTTTTATCAAAATCTATATCTTTAACTTCTGCTTCAAGGGTAATTTTAGCACCTTTATTTGTGAAATCTTCTACTTTGGTATAGAACAACCCATGATAATCGTTCACTTGTCGTCCTACCCAAAGTGCTGTTCCGCATCCTAAGTAACTTAAATTAGAATTTCTATCAATCATCACTACTTCTTGATCTGGATAATTATCCAATAATGTATTAGCAGCAGCGATTCCAGCGTGATTTGTACCAATAATTACAGTCTTTGTCATCATAAAAGACCTCCTAAAATAGTTTGTAAACGTTTTAACAATCAAATTGTAACACTGTTCACAATATCGTGCAATAGATTTTTTAAAATCAAAAATTCTTTTATTACATTTCTCTTATTTTTCTCTAACAAAATATCAATGGTAAGTGGTACAACTTTGATAAAGTGACCGGAACAATGACTATAGGAGAAAAATATATTCCTACACAAGATAAAGTAGTTTGGTATTCTGATGATGGAACGATGTTATATGGTTGGCAAAATATAGATGGTAAAGTACATTATTTTGACAAAATAACAGGTAAAATGACAACGGGACAAAAGAATATAGATGGTCACTGGTACTTATTTGATAGCAAAGGAGTTATGCAACAAGGTTTCCAAAATATTGGTTATCAAAATAAAACTGTTTACTACAATGAAGACGGTTGGATGCTATATGGCTGGCAAAATATAGATGGAAAAGTATATTACTTTGATAAAGTAACCGGCAAAATGACAGTAGGACAAAAGAATATAGGCGGACATTGGTATTTATTTGATAGTAAGGGAGCTATGCAACGAGGTTTCCAATACATTGCTAATCAAAGTAAGACAGTTTACTACAACAAAGATGGTTGGATGCTATATGGCTGGCAAAATAAGACGGTTTACTATAATAAAGATGGTTGGATGTTATATGGACATCAGTTGATAAATGGAAAGAAGTATTATTTTAATACTATAACTGGTGCGAAAGAATAATCTATACTTTTACAAGACACCTTATAATCGTTAGAAAAAAATTAACGATTGTAAGGTGTTTTTAATTTCTTGTGTGAAATTTATTGACAAAAAAGAAGTGAAATTGTATTCTTATAGTATCTTGAAATGAAGGAGTGTTAGAAAATGGCTAAAGTTTCATACCAAGCAATGTTGATGGTTCAACCATGTTGCATGATGTGTAACATGCTTTTTGGTATGTATAATTCTGGTCAAAGACTAACATCTTCACGCTAATGATGGAATATTTAATCGTATGTAAGTAATTAGATATTTAAATCGGTGAATGCTATTAGTCGGAGACAAGACTAATAGCATTTTTATTTTGAGAACATTACATAAGAAGAGAAGGTGAAAGTATATGTGGCATACAGTTATTAGTTCTTTACCTGAGTTAATATCAGCTGGAATAAAGTACACAATTCCGTTAGCAATTATTTCATTTATTCTAGGGTTGATTTTAGCTTTGGTTACAGCTTTAATTAGAATTTCGCAAACTAAAGGACCTTTCTTGGTTATCAAAGCAATTTTTAGATTTTATGTTTGGCTATTTAGAAGTACACCATTATTGGTCCAATTATTTATTGTATACTTTGGATTACCGTATCTAAAAATCAAGGGACTAGCACCAGAAGGAATAAAGTTAGATCCATTTACATCAGGAATTATAGTTTTTTCACTTAATACCGGGGCATATGCTTCCGAAACAATTCGTGCGGCAATTACTTCAATCCCTAAAGGACAATGGGAAGCTGCTGCCTCAATTGGAATGACTCATAAACAAGCATTGATGAGAATAATCATCCCTCAAGCAGCTAGAGTTTCATTACCACCGTTAGCTAATAGTTTCATTGGTTTAGTGAAAGATACATCTTTAGCAGCTTCCATTACAATTGTGGAAATGTTTGAAGTTAGTCAACAAATTGCAGCTGAAAATTATGAGCCATTAGTAATGTACTGCACAGTAGCAGTCTTATATGCAATTCTATGCACTGTATTATCCTTCTTACAAGGATGGCTTGAAAAAGTAACGTCACGTTATGTGGCAACTCAATAAGTAAAGTAAGTGAGGTGATTGAATGTTACGTTTAGAAAATGTGAATAAAACTTTTGGTGGTAATTTAGCTTTAAAAGATATTACGACAACATTTGAAAATAATCAGACTACAGTTTTAGTAGGTCCATCTGGTTCAGGAAAGTCAACAATGTTACGCTCATTGAATTTACTTGAGATGCCTGAGAGTGGGAAATATTATTTTGATGATTTAGAGCTGGACTTTAAGAAGGGAATTTCTAAAAAAGAGATTTTAGAAGTTCGTCGTGAAACAGAAATGGTTTTTCAAAATTACAACCTTTTTCCACATTTAACAGTTTTGAAGAACATTATTGAAGGACCAGTTCATGTGTTAAAAGAAGATAAGGAATCAGCAACTAAAAGAGCTTATGAATTACTCAAAAAAGTTGGTTTGGCAGATAAAGCAGATGCCTATCCGCAACAACTTTCAGGTGGACAAGCTCAACGTGTGGCGATTGCTAGATCATTAGCGATGAATCCTAGATATATCCTACTAGATGAACCAACTAGTGCGTTGGATCCGGAGTTAGAATTAGAAGTTTTAAAAGTATTGTTACAGTTAGCTAAAGAAAAACAATCGTTGATAATAGTTACACATAATTTGGCTTTCGCACAGAAAGTTGCGGATAAAATCTTGTTTGTTGAAGATGGACAAATATTGTTCCAAGGTCCTAAAGATGACTTTTTCAATTCAGATAATCAGAGAATAAAGAACTTTTTATCCGCGATGACGTTAAGTAACTTAGATTAATGGAGGGAATAATAATGAAATATGGAAAATTAATTAAATCAATTGCAGCATTTGTTGGAGTAGCTAGTTTGGGATTAGCATTTAACGTTGCTCGTCCAGCACAAGCTAGTGCAGATAAAATTTCAGCTGCTACAAGTAGTGAATTGAAGCAAAAGGGAACTTTAACAATTGGGTTAGAAGGAACTTTTGCTCCATATTCATACCGTAAAGATGGAAAATTAACAGGTTTTGAAGTTGAACTTGGTAAGGATATTGCTAAACAAATGGGCTTAAAAGCAAAGTTTGTACCAACTAAATGGGATGGATTAATTGAAGGTGTAAATACTGGTAAGTATGATATTGTTTTGAATAACGTTACAGTTACTAAGGAAAGACAAGCTAAATTTGGTTTTTCTACTCCATACATCTACTCTCACTTTGCTTTGATTTCTAAAAAAGGCAGTGGGTTGAATACATTAAAGGATATTAAAGGTGTGAAAATTGCTAGTGGTACAGGAACTGACAACTCTGTAGTAGCTAAGAAATTTGGTGCTAAAGTTGTTCCTTCTAGTGAATTTTCAACTTCCTTAGACATGGTTCGTCAAGGTCGTGTAAAGGGAACAATTAACTCAATGTCTGCATGGTATACTTACAAGAAAGATGGTAAGAATGTCAAAGGACTTCAAGCTAAAGATGTTTCCAAAGATGAAAAGCCAGCTAAGATCAGTGCTTTAATGGCTAAAAAGAATACAGACTTGAAGAAAGATGTAAATAAAGCTTTGAAGCAATTACGTAATGACGGTACATTAACAAAACTTTCTAAGAAGTATGTTGGTGGCGACATTACTAAGTAAAGGCAAGCTAAATTAAGTAACGAGGTTTTAATAAGACCTCGTTTTTTTATGCCAAAAAATAAATCAGCTTACAAATTTTTGTAATTATGAATTATAATGTACTTATAAAGTGAAAGGGGCTGAGAATTATGTTTCCAGAAAAATTACGTGCCTTAAGGACTGGTAGAGGTCTTTCCTTAGCTGGTTTAGCCAAAGAAATGAATGAAATGGAAAAAGGCAAGCAAGAAAAAAAGAATACAGGGCCTCAGATTGGAAGTTGGGAACGAGGCGTAAATACACCTTCATATCTTGAAATTATAAAGTTATGTCGTTTCTTTGGGGTAACACCTAACTTTTTAATCGGAGATATGAGAGGAAAAATAGATTTAAACGAACTCTTTGCCTCTAATGCACGAATGAAATTTGAAGGACGCACTTTAACTTCTGCTGATAGAACTGAGATTTATGGTTTAATTAAAGCTCATATTCGTGGAAAATATGCAGAAGTAAGTGACTTAAATGATGATGATACAGATGACCTTGCTTTACCATTAGATTAATGTAAATTTCTTGTAAAGGTAATGCTTAAAGTCACTTTAAGATAGAAAATTTTGATAAAATATACTTGGATAAAGATAGTTGAAGGGAGAATAAATTACTAATTGGATATATTACAACAATTATATGGTCCATTTTTTGATGCTAATAACTGGCGAACAGTAGTCACTTCTGGTGAAGATTGGATGATCATCCTATCACTAGTATTGATTGAATGTTTATTGTCTGTTGATAATGCGATTGTTTTGGCTGCACAGACACAGGTATTACCAGATAAAAAACAACAAGAAAAATCTCTTTTTTATGGACTTTGGGGAGCTTATATATTCCGCTTCATCTTGATTGGTTTGGGAGCCTATCTAATTCATTTCTGGGAAATAAAAGTGGCAGGGGCAGCATATTTAATGTATCTTGCTGTTAGTCATTTCTATCGTAAGAAGAATCCTAAACCAAAGAAGGACGGGAAGAAAGCTAAAAAGCGTATATTACCATTATTCTGGTCGGTAGTTGTATCCATTGAAATGATGGATATTGTATTCTCGGTTGACTCAGTTTTAGCTTCATTGGCGATTTCACCTAATCCTGTGATTGTTTTAATCGGTGGGTTAATAGGTATTCTAGCGATGCGAGGAATTGCTGAAATTATCATGAGGTTAATGGAAATTGTACCAGAATTAGAAACGACAGCATATGGTTTGATTGCATTAATTGCAATTAAGCTATTCCTAACAATTCCTATGATTGATATTGAAATCCCTAATCTATTATTTGGGATAATTGTACTAGGTTCGATTGTCGCAACCTTTATTATTCATAGAATTAAGAATTAATATGTAAAAATGCAATGAGTTGAAGAATTCATTGCATTTTTTATTGGTCAAGGACTATTGTGGTTAAAAAAATAAGAATGTGTCACAAATAAGTAGTAGAGAGAAAGTCGATTAAACCAAGCTTTTACACGCATTGTGAAGAAAATAATTAATTTTGACACTGACAACTGTGCCAAAGTCACATTTAGAATGAATTGTATCCGTATTCAGTAAACGTTATCATAAACTTGTAAGATAAATCAGGAAGAAAAGAGGAGAAAAAAATGCAAGAAGCAAAGAAGAAAACTTCACTTAAAGCGAAGGTTCAAAAGTTAGGTACATCGCTATCTAGTATGGTTATGCCAAACATTGCTGCTATTATTGCTTGGGGTTTAATCACAGCGATTTTTATGGAACAAGGTTGGTTCCCTAATGCACATATCGCTAAATTGATTACTCCAATGTTAACTTATTTATTGCCATTATTAATCGGTTATGTTGGTGGACGTATGGTGTATGAAGAACGCGGGGCTGTTGTTGGTGCCATCGCTACAATGGGGGTAGTTGTAGGTGCTAAGGTTCCAATGTTCTTAGGGGCTATGATTATGGGACCTCTTGGTGGTTGGTGCATTAAGAAATTTGACCAATTATTCCAAGATAAGATCAGATCAGGTTTTGAAATGATTTATAACAACTTCTCTAGTGGTATCTTGGGAATGTTGTTAGCTATTTTAGGAACTTATGTAGTTAACCCATTAGTTGTTGCAGGTAGCAACTTCATGAGTAAAGGTGTTGACTTCATCATCTCTATTCACATGTTGCCATTAGCTAATATCTTTATTGAACCAGCTAAGGTATTGTTCTTAAACAACGCTATTGGTAATGGTATCTTGGTTCCATTAGGTATTCAACAAGCATCAACTGCTGGTAAATCAGTATTGTTCTTACTTGAATCTAACCCAGGTCCAGGTCTTGGTATTTTGTTAGCATTCATGTTCTTTGGAAAAGGATCTGCTAAAGGTTCTGCACCAGGTGCTGCAATTATTCACTTCTTTGGTGGTATTCATGAAATTTACTTCCCATACATTTTGATGAAACCAGCATTGATTTTAGCTGCAATTGCCGGTGGTGTATCAGGTACATTTACATTCCAACTTTTAGGAGCTGGTTTGAAAGCTGCTGCATCTCCTGGTTCAATTATTGCTATTCTGTTAATGACTCCTAAGGGATCATATCTAGCTGTATTATCAGGTGTGTTCGTAGCTGCAGTAGTATCATTCTTGGTTGCTTCTGTTATCTTGAAACATGATAAGTCAACTGGCGACGATTTAGCAGAAAAACAAGCTGAAATGGAAGCTATGAAAGCTGAATCTAAAGGTAAAGAAATGCCATCAAGTCAAGCAGCACAAGATTCTGTTGATAGTTACGCAGATGTTAAGAAGATTATCTTTGCATGTGATGCCGGAATGGGTTCATCTGCAATGGGTGCTTCTTTATTACGTGACAAGGTTAAGAAGGCTGGTATCAAAGATATTTCTGTTACAAACACAGCTGTGAACCGTCTAAAAGATGAACAAGGATTATTAGTTGTTACACAAGAAGAATTAGCTGAACGTGCATTACAAAGAACACCAAGCGCAATGCATGTATCTGTAGATAACTTCTTGAGCAGTCCAAAATACGATGAAATTGTTGCAAACTTAAAGGCTCTATCTCAAATTCAAGATAAACCACAAGCAACAGAAAATACAGTAAAAACTGCAGAAGCAGGCGACTTAGGTAATGTAGACTTTACTAAGGTTGAAGAAGTAAACTTCATTCGTCATGACCAACACATTGGTACAGTAACAATGGCTACAAGCTTGTTCAGTGATAGTATGAAGAAAGCTAACAAGCAAACACCAATTAAAGCTGTAAGAATCAACGAACTTGAAGATTCTGATAAGCACTTAGTAATCGTAACAGCAGCTGCTAAGAAGAATTTGGCAGTTCGTTACACAGACATTCAAACTGTAGTTGTAGATGATTTATTAACAGACAAGAAGTTACAAGATGTTGTAGCTAAATTGAAATAAGAGGTGAGAGAGTAATGGAATTACAAGCAAATATGATTTCTTTAAATCAAGATGTTGCCACAAGAGATCAAGCAATTCGTATGGCAGGACAATTATTGGTAGATGCAGGTTGTGTTGAAAAAGAATATATCGATTCAATGATTGCACGTAATAATGATGTCTCAACATATATGGGTAATTTTATCGCTATCCCTCATGGTACGGACGAAGGTAAACAATATATTAAAAAGACAGGAATTTCGGTAGTGCAAATTCCAATGGGCGTAGACTTCAGTGGAGAAAATGATAGTGAACAATTGGTAACTGTTGTCTTTGGAATTGCAGGTTTAGGTAATGAACACTTAAATCTATTGTCACAAATCGCTTTATATTGCAGTGATGTTTCAAATGTCGCTAAATTAGCAGATGCACAAACACCACAAGAAATAATTAATTTATTGAAGGAAGTTGGAAAATAATGAGAGCAGTACATTTTGGAGCAGGTAATATTGGTCGTGGATTTATTGGTGAAACTTTAGCCGCAAATGGTTTTGGAATTGATTTTGTAGATGTAAATGACACTATCATTAGTGCTTTGAATCAACGTGGAGAATATGATATCGAATTGGCTGCACCTGGTCAAAAGAAGATTCATGTAGAAAATGTTGATGGAATCAATAATGGTGAACATCCAGAAAAGGTTGTTGAAGCTATTAAGACTACTGATTTAGTAACAACAGCAATTGGTCCTAAGATTTTGAAGTTCATCGCACCATTGATTGCTGATGGTATCAAGGCTCGTAAAGATGCTGATAACAAGCAAACATTAGATGTAATTGCATGTGAAAACATGATTGGTGGTTCGCAACATCTTAAAGAAGAAGTTTACAGCCACTTAGATGACGATGTAAAAGCTTTTGCTGATGAATATATTGGTTTCCCTAATGCAGCAGTAGACCGTATCGTTCCTTTACAAAAGCATGATGATCCATTGTTGGTATCAGTAGAAGAGTTCAAGGAATGGGTTGTTGATGAAAGTCAAATGAAGAATCCTAGTTTGAAGCTAGAAACAGTCCACTATGCTCCTGATCTTGAACCATATATTGAACGTAAATTATTCTCAGTTAATACAGGTCATGCCACAGTAGCATACACTGGTAAAGCTTTAGGATATGAAACAATTGGTGAAGCTATTAAGGATGAAAAAGTTCTTACACAATTGAAGAATACTTTGAAAGAAATTCGCTCACTATTATTAGCTAAGTGGGATTTCCAAGAAAAAGAATTAGAAGAATATCATGATAAGATTATTGGTCGTTTTGAAAATCCATACATCTCTGATGATATTGCTCGTGTAGGCCGTACTCCTATCCGTAAGTTAGGTTACGATGAACGTTTCATTCGTCCAATTCGTGAATTAAAGGCTCGTGGCTTAAGTTACACAACATTAATGGAAACTGTTGGTAAGATTTATCACTTTGATGAACCAAAAGACGATGAAAGTCAAAAACTTCAAAAGATGCTAAAAGATGAAGATTTGAAGGATGTAATTGTTGAAACAACAGGCCTTAAAGATGATGCTGACTTAGTTGCCGAAATTGCTGCAAGTGTAAAAGCTGCTGATTAATTTAACATTTAAGGCAGTCGATTGATGATAAAAATCATTGATCGACTGCTTTTTTGTTGACAAAGAAATTATTTTTATATATAGTTAGTTACATAAGTAATTAACTGAATATGAAAAAGAATTGAGGTGGAAATGAATGTTACACTTTAATTTCAATAGTACCGAACCAATATACTTACAAGTAGCTAATCAGTTAGAGGAAGCAATTTTTACAAAAGCTTTCTTAGATGGTACACAAGTTCCTTCTACGACTGAAATTTCAAAAGAATTCCATATTAATCCGGCAACGGTATTAAAGGGAATGAATATTTTGGTTAATGATGGACTATTGGAAAAACGAAGAGGTTTAGGAATGTTTGTAACAGAGGGTGCTTATATGAAGTTACTAGAAAGAAGGAAAGAGTCTTTTTATCAAGATTATATTGTAAAAATGATACAAGAAGCTAAGAAATTAGGCATGAATGAAGATGATTTAATTGAATTAGTGAAGAGAGGTGTGGATTAGTAATGACAGGAATTAAGATCGATGGATTATCAAAGAAATTTCGTAAGAAAAACGTATTGGATAATATATCGTTAGAATTTAAACCTAATAAGATTTATGGACTTTTAGGTAGAAATGGTGCTGGAAAGAGTACATTATTAAATATTATCGCTAATCGATTATATGCAGATCAAGGAACTTTAACACTGGATGATGAAAATTTAGTAGAAAATGACAGTGCATTAGGTAAATTATATTTGATGAATGATGTCGATATGTACAACAAAAGCATGAGATTGGACAAAATTTTCGAATATACTGAACAATTTTATGGAAGTTTTGACTATGAATATGCTGAAAAGTTAGCTGAAAGATTTAAAATTGATACTCATCAAAAATTTGGAAAATTTTCAACAGGTTATCACACAATTGCTAAGTTAATCATTGCATTATGTGTACCGGCAGATTACATTTTCTTGGATGAACCAGTATTAGGTTTAGATGCTAATCATCGAACAATTTTCTATGAGGAATTAATGACGACTTACAGTGAACGTCCACGTACATTCGTTGTAGCAACTCATTTGATTGGGGAAATTACTAATATTTTAGAACATGTCATGATTGTATCTGAAAGTAAAATTACTCTTGATGAAGATGTTGAAGATATTTTGGCTAAATCACATTTGATTGTGGGACCACAAGCTGAAACTAAAGATTATGTCGAAGGTCTAAACATTGTTGGAAAAGAAAGTTTAGGTAATTTACAAGGTTACTATGTATATGGTGATTTGAATGACGATAAGATATTACCAGATACTGTACAAATTGAACGCGTTGACTTGCAAAAGATGTTCATATATTTAACAAATCAAGGTGGTGAAAACGGTGTTAACAAGTAAAGATATTAGTGTAGTTAAGTATCTATCTAGGAAATACGCAGAAGATACAGTGAAAGGGTTAGGAATATTATTTGGAATCCATATAATTGGGACTATCCTTTTAATAATGATGTCAAGTTCTGAAGAAATTCCTAGTATTGCACTCGGATTTTGGAGCAATTTTCCGTTAGCATTTTATTTAATGGGTGCTTTATTTATAATCAGTGCGACTAATTACGAGATATTCGCATTTTTAAACCAAAATGGAATTTCACGTAAAACACTATGGAAAAATAAAATGATAGTGTTAGGGTTAGGAACTTTAATTTTAGTATTAATTGGAACTATATACGATGCAGTAGTATCAAGTAGTGGAACGAATGATTTGATAGCAATAACTTATTTAAAAGGAACTAATCCAGTAGTAAAAGCAATAGGAAGTTATCTTTTTGATGTATTAGTAACTTTTATGACAGTAACTTGGATCAGTGCAATCGGGGCAGCTTGTGGGCTACTTCCTAAAAAACATCGCGCTTGGATAATCTTTGGAATTGTAATGGCTGCATTTTTAGTAATTACTAGAATTGTTTCATGGATTGCGATGTTACCATTTGCTTGGACAAGAGTTTTCATGGTAGTTGTAAAATATTTCGGCCTATTATTGGGTATTAGCTATCATGGGAATGAATATAGTTTTAATTTCTTACCACCAATTTTAACAGTGATTGTATTAGCGATTTTAGGAGCAATTTTGACACGTCATCTTTTAATGAAGATGAAGATTAGAACGGAGGGATAATTATGTTAGTTGTAACAACAGAAAATATTCCAGGTAAAAAGTATGAAGTTTTGGGTGAAGTATTCGGTGTAACTACTCAATCTAAAAACTTTGTCAGAAATATCGGAGCAGGTTTGAAAAATATCGTTGGTGGAGAAATTAAAGATTACACCAAGATGTTACATGAAGCTCGAATGGTAGCAATTGAACGTATGAAACAGGAAGCTACTGAAAAGGGTGCGGATGCGATTGTGATGATGCGTTTCGATTCCGGATCTATTCTACAAGATATGCAATCTGTCGTAGCTTATGGAACTGCAGTTAAATTTATCGAAGATTAAAAAGAGGTAGTATCAGAAGTTCTGGTACTACCTTTTCTTATTCTCTAATTAATAATTTGATGCCATTAGGATCGAACGTTTGAATTTTACGACCATAATCTTTAAATGTAATTTTAGCTTTTTGCAGATTTTCTTTAACTTGTTTTTTATATAAAATATTGCTTACTAAAAGTAAACATGGATCTAAGTTGCTAAATAAATAATTTTTGTTAGAATTGAAAGTGTATACATCATATTAAGGAAGTAGAAAAATTATGAATGAACCAATGTTTTTAAAACCTGTATTCCAAGAAAAAATTTGGGGAGGAAGCCGCTTAAAGACAGAATACAATTATCCTATTCCAAGTGATCATACTGGTGAATGCTGGGCTATTTCAGCTCATCCACATGGCCCAGCAACTGTTGAAAATGGTGAATTTAAAGGACAAACATTAGATGAAGTATGGGCAAATCATCGTGAAGTCTTTGGAAATGCTGAGGGAGATGTTTTTCCATTATTGACCAAGATTTTAGATGCTAAACAAGATTTATCAGTACAAGTTCATCCTGATGATGCTTATGCCGAAGAACATGAAGGTGAATTAGGCAAAACTGAATGTTGGTATGTTTTAGCTGCTGATGAAGGTGCTGAAATGATTTATGGTCACCATGCTAAAACTCGTGAAGAATTAGCTGAGTTAATAGAAAATGGACAATGGGATAAATTGTTAAGAAGAGTACCAGTTAAACCAGGTGACTTTTTATACGTACCAAGTGGAACAATTCACGCTATCGGAAAAGGTATCATGGTACTGGAAACTCAACAAAGTAGTGATACAACTTATCGTGTATATGATTTCGATAGGGTAGATAAGACTACTGGTCAAAAACGTGAATTGCATATTCAACAATCAATTGATGTAACAAATGTACCTCATGTTGATCCTAAATTAGATATTAAGGACCAAAAAGTTGGGGATGCAGATGTAAGAACATTTGTAGAAACAGATTTCTTTAGTGTTTATCGTTGGCGCTTAGAAGGTGGAGAAGCAACTTTCACTCGTAAGGCAGCTCCATATACTTTGGTTTCTGTATTAAAAGGCCAAGGTCAAATCATTGTGAATGATAAGAGTTATGAAATTGAAAAAGGCGTGCATTTCATCTTACCTTATGATGTTAAAGAATGGACAATCAAAGGTAATTTAGAGGTTATTGCTTCAGAACCAGGTTTAAAAGCCTAGCTATAAAGTGATTTCTGTGTTAATAAAAAAACATGGGAATCACTTTTTAGCATGTAAAAATTATAGAGAGTGATTTTTTTTGATTGTTAGTGTAAAATTTAAGTATATTTAATGTAGGAAAGAGGAATAGGGATGGAAAACAGGAATTTGCAAGATGCGAAACGCATAGTTGTAAAAGTTGGTACAAGTTCCCTGATACGTGCCAACGGAAAAATTAATTTACAAGCGATAGATGAGTTGTGTTATACCTTGAGTGGACTGGTGAATGAGGACAAAGAAGTGGTTCTAGTATCATCAGGTGCAGTAGGTGTGGGACTCGCAAATATGGGCTTGGTACAACGACCCAAGCAAATTCCTGAACAACAAGCCCTGGCAGCGATTGGTCAAAGTCAATTGATGACTATTTATCAACAAAGATTTGCAATGTACAGTCAAAAGACAAGTCAAATTTTATTGACGCATGATGTATTAACTTATCCTGAAAGTAGAGAAAACGTGTTGAATACTTTCAATGAACTTTTAAAATGGAAAGTTATACCAGTGGTTAATGAAAATGACACAGTTGCGGTTGATGAAATGGATCATCAAACAAGTTTTGGAGATAATGATTGGTTATCTGCAGTGGTTGCTTCTGGAATTGATGCTGATTTACTAATAGTTTTATCTGATATTGATGGATTATTTGATAAAAATCCTAAAAAATATGCTGATGCTAACTTAATTTCAGAAGTGACAGAAATTAACGAAAAAATCACAGGTGCTGCAGGTGGTACAGGAAGTCGTTTTGGAACTGGTGGAATGGCAACTAAGATTAAAGCAATGGATAGAATGATTAATGAAGGACGCAAAGCTGTCTTAGCTAATGGTAAGAGACCTTCAATCATTTTTGAAATTTTAAACGGTAAGCAAATAGGAACATTATTCCATAAGAAATAGAGGCGATATAGATGACTGTAGATTTAAATAAAATGGGACAGGCTGCTAGAGAAGCATCTCGACAATTAGCCTTGTTGGGTGAACAAAAGAAGAATCAAGTTTTAGAAACAGTAGCCCAAGAATTATTAGCAAAAGCTGACGAAATAATAGCTGCTAACAAAGTAGATTTAGAAAATGCTACTAATATGCCTGAAAAATTTATTGATAGATTAAAGATTGATAATGATAGAATTGCAGCGATGGCAGAAGGTGTAAGACAAGTTGCACAATTAGCTGATCCAATTGGTAAGATTGATGCTGGTTGGGTTAACTATGCAGGACTCCAAATTGAAAAGAAGAGAGTTCCTCTAGGTGTTGTAGGGATGATTTTTGAAGCACGTCCTAACGTAACTGTCGATGCCTCAGCATTATGCTTTAAGTCAGGAAATGCAGTAATCTTACGTGGTGGTAAGGAAGCTTTACAAACGAATATAAAAATAACTAAAGTTATTCGTCAAGCTTTGGAACAAGAAGGAATTAATCCTGATGCAGTACAAGTAATTACTGAAACATCACATGAATTAGCAAATGAATTCATGCAACTAACAGATTACTTGGACGTATTAATTCCTCGTGGATCTGCACGCTTAATTCAAACTGTTTTGAACACAGCTAAAGTTCCAGTTATCGAAACTGGTGCTGGTATCTGCCATGTTTATGTAGACAAATTTGCCGACAAGAAAATGGCAGTAGAAATTACAACAAATGCCAAAGTACAACGTCCATCTGTCTGCAATGCAATTGAAAACTTAGTAATTCACCAAGATGTTGCTCAAGAATACTTACCAGCAATTGCTGATGAATTACAAAAGTATAATGTAGAACTTAGAGGCGATGAAAAAGTTTGTGAAATCTTAGGAGATAAAGCAACTTTAGCTACAGCTGAAGATTGGGATACAGAATACAATGATTACATTATTGCAATCAAGATTGTATCTTCAATTGATGAGGCAATTGATTTCATTAATGAACATAATACTAAACATTCAGAGGCAATTATCACTGAAAACTATACTCGTTCTCAAAAATTCTTGGACGAGATAGACGCTGCTTGTGTCTATGTTAATGCTTCAACACGTTTCACAGATGGTTTTGAATTTGGATTTGGTGCAGAAATTGGGATTTCAACTCAAAAATTACATGCACGTGGACCAATGGGATTAGAAGCCTTAACTTCAACTAAATATGTCATTCGTGGTAATGGACAAATAAGAAAATAATTATTTATTTTTCTAAAGCTTTTTGACGTTTAAAAGTTGATTGTATATAATTAAAGTAGTTGACAACCTAGATAAAACCTTCATGGAGGAAATGTGGAAATGCAAGAAAAGCAGGAGATAATGTTATTTGCCTTAAATTCTAATCCAGAATTGGCACAAAAAATTGCTGATAACTTAGGTGTTAAATTATGTGATGCTTCCGTAAAACACTTTAGTGACGGTGAAATTCAAATCAACATCAACGAAAGTGTTCGTGGTAGAGATGTATTTGTAATTCAATCTATATCTGATCCAGTTAACGAAAACTTTATGGAAGTTATGATTATGATTGATGCTTTACGTCGTGCAAGTGCAGGTACAATCAATGTGGTTATACCTTACTATGGTTATGCACGTTCTGATCGTAAGGCACGTTCTCGTGAACCAATTACAGCTAAGTTACTAGCTAACTTCATTCAAATGGCAGGTGCTGACAGAGTTGTAGCAATGGACTTGCATGCTGGTCAGTTACAAGGATTCTTCAATATTCCAGTTGACCACTTACTTGCAATTTTTGTACAAGCTCAATACTTCGGCGATTTGGGATTGAAGAAAGATGTAGTAGTTGTTGCTCCAGACCATAATGGTGTTAAGGGTGCACGTAACCTTGCTCAATTATTAAAGGCTCCAATTGCCATCGTAGATAAGCGTGGAACTGAAAGAATTGCAGAACCAACAGAAGCACATGTAATTGGTGATGTTAAGGGTCATAACTGCATTGTTTATGATGATATGATTGATACAGGTGGTAAGATGGTAGACGCTGCTAAAGCTTTAAAAGCAGCTGGTGCAGCAGATATCTATGCTTGTGCTACTCATCCTATCTTCTCTGGAAATGCTGTAGAAGAATTGAAGGTTTCTCCATATAAGGAAGTTGTAGTAACAGATACAATTGAGGTGCCAGAAGAAAAGCAATTTTCACAATTGAAAGTTTTATCAGTAGCACCTACAATTGCTAAGGCTATTTCATTGATTAATAGTAATAAATCAGTGGATTCATTATTTCAAAAGCATGAAATTTAATTAAGATTAAAATTTAAACCCCATAGTTGCTAGTTTCAGCTAGTAACTATGGGGGTTTTTGTATTCGATATTTTAATGTTTAACGCCACGATAGCTATGATTACCTTTGATTTTATGCACGTGCTGTTTAAATTTAGGACCATTATTGTTGGTTAGACGGAAATTCTTCATTTTACCAATGAATGGTTTATTTTCAGAACGAATCTTAGTCCAAGTTTGCATAGCTTCAGTCATGGCCTTTAAATCTTCTAATTGTTTATCATTTTTCTCGCGTAAAGCAGCAACATAAATATCAGTTTGCAAGCGATTGGTCAAGTTGATGTGATAATTTAACAGGTCTTGTGTTAAAGGTGCGTGACGATAAGAATTAAATAGTTTTTGAATAGTTTCCATAGCCTCGCGTACAGTTTGAGGTTGGACATAACGTTTTTTTGGTTGCATAATAAAATCCTTTCTTAGAATTTATTATTTTTATTGTAACTCAATTCAAAGCTATGACCAAAAAAATGATAAACTAAGGGAAGAATAGAAAAAGTGAGAGGTGAAAATTTATGAGTTTAGGATTTGTTTTAGGTGATGCTACTAAAAATCATCGTCAAGTATTGCTAGAGCAGATAACTAACTGGCAAGCAGAAGATCCACAAGCCAAGATTTACTACATAGTTCCTAACCATAATAAATTTAGTGCTGAAGTAAAAGTATTAGACTATTTAAAAAGCCAACAAGCTAATCAAGACTTGTTTGCGACAAGTAATGTACAGACTTTCTCATTTACACGTTTAGCTTGGTATTTTATGAAAGATACGGCTACATATCAAGTTAATAGAATAACTAATGCTGGCTTAAATATGATTGTTTATCGTAGTTTGCAGGAACATAGTGATGAATTGACAATTTTTAAAGGTGAACAGACACAACCGGGCTTTATTGCTCAATTGGTATCACAATTGATAGAACTACAACAATCTTGCATTACATACGACGATATAGAAAGAATGAAAGAAAATTTAAGCCAACAAGATACAGCTGATAGTGCAGAGTTGGAAGCCAAATTACATGACATAGCAATTATTTATCGTGATTTTATGCAGATGACAGACAGTAAGTATTTAAAACCTGCTGATATTTTGCCAAGTTTGACCCAGTACTTACAAAATGAAGATCTAAGCAATAGTTATTTTATTATCGAGGGATTTTCACAATTCACAGCTCAAGAACAGGCTATAATTTCAGTTTTGCTTCAACGAGCTAAAGAAGTGAGAATTGATTTGATTTTGAATCGTGGAGTGACTGATATTGAAGATTTAAGTGATAAGCAGTCATTATTTTACCGATCTGAGAGAACTTACTATTTACTTTATCAACAAGCTAAAAAAGCACAGGTCAAAATTCTGAATGATGTTTATCCACAGGAATTACGTGTGGAAACTCCTGAATTACAATCCTTGGCTAAGTATTGGAAAGAATCCACAGATTTGAAACCAATTAATGTTGAAAAAATTGGGGATAATCATAATTTACAAGTCATAAAAGCTGATACAAGAATGACGGAAATAAAGGAAATAGCTACAAGAATAAAGCAAATGGTCGCTTTAAAAGGCTATCGTTATGCGGATTTCTTGCTATTAACGCCGGATTTGAATAAGTATCGAAATATCATTGAACCGATTTTTAATGACTATAAGGTTCCAATCTTTGTGGATTTAGCTAAGAAGATGATTGATCATCCACTTGTGGAATTGTTGACAGCTTTATTCAACGTCAAAGCACGTCACTATCGTTATGTGGATATGATGCGACTTTTAAAAACAGAATTGTTAATTCCCAAAACCGAATATGGTTACTTGGGAATTAAACAATTTAGACAAGATCTAGATCTAACTGAAAACTTGATCTTGAAATTCGGTTTAGAAGGAAGTCAATGGTTGCGTGAAGATGATTGGGTATACTATCGCTTTGGAAGCTCCGACTTTGGTACTCAGACTGATGTCCAAGAGAAAATAACCAAGCAAGTTAATGTTATTCGTCATTACATTAAGGAAATTTTACCACCATTTTTCAAGCAATTGGATGAAGCTGAAAATGGTAAAGAAGCGGCACAAATTTTGATGAACTTCTTAATTACCAATGGGGTTCCAGAACAGTTGATTAATTGGAGAAATCAAGCACTAGAACAAGGTGACATGGTGATGGCAGATCGTCCCGAACAGGTGTGGAACCTATTTTGTGCATTAATGGATGAATATGTAGATACTTTAGGAGACCTATCATTTAAGGAAGAAGATTTCTTGAACTTACTACAAACAGGATTTGAAGGAGCTACTTATCGCCAAGTTCCATCAACACTTGATCAAGTTATTATTTCTGAAACAACTGCGACACAAATGAATGATAGAAAAGTAACATTTATCTTTGGTGCTACGGACTTAGTAATGCCAAATCGCATTCAAAATACAATGTTACTGACAGATATGGATAGAGAATTAGTTCAAGGAACGCTAGATGATGAGAAATATTTATCTGACACTGCCGAAGGACGAATGGCAGCAGAACCATTTATGAACTATTTAGCATTTATGACACCTAGGGAAAGATTGTACTTCTCTTATCCAGTTGCTGGAGTCAATGAAGATGGATTAAGAATGTCTCCATACGTAAATCGCATCATGAAACAATTTGATTTACCACTGTATGAAGCTAATAGTGAACCAACATTGGAAGATAAAAAAGTCTTGAAATTTGTGGCAACTAAACGGACGGCTTTGAGCAATTTAATTGGAGTAGCTCGTCAGGCTAAGGGTCAAAAACAACCTTTACCTGTAATGTGGAGATATATCTATCAGAAGTTACAAGAAGATGCTACTTATCGTAGACTTACGCGTAAATTGATGGCAGGGATCGAATATAGTAACATTCCTGAAAGATTAAAGACAGAATACGCAGAAAAATTGTATGGTAAAACTTTGAATACTTCAGTATCTAAATTTGAGGAATTCTTTAAAAATCACTATGCCTTTTTCTTAAAGTATGGATTGAAATTAAAAGAACGTGACGTGTTTGAATTATCACCAGCTAATACAGGTGAATTCTATCATATGGCCTTAGATAAACTATTGAAGACTCTTAAACAAGATAAAGTCTCAATTGCTGATATAAATAAGCCTCAGTTTGACTCATATCTTCAACAAGTTCTAGGTGGCATGGAACAATTGCCACAATTTCAAATTTTACAAAGTTCGAACAGAATGCAATTTATCTTGAAGCAACTTGGAGCTACTGTAAGTCAGATGGGATGGGCTTTACATAACCAGGGTCAAAGAACGAAAATGCGTCCTTTAGAAACTGAAGTATTGTTTGGACACGTAGGAACTGAAAATGGTTTGAAGGCTTTGACTTATGATTTAGGTAATGGTCATAAGGTTAATGTCCGTGGAAAGATTGACCGAATTGATCAGATGATTATAGACAACCAACGTTATTTAGGGATTGTTGACTATAAATCAAGTAGTCATAAATTTAATTATCAAGATGCCTACTATGGACTGGCATTACAGATGTTGACATATTTAAATGCCATGTTACAAAATACAGATTTATTGCTTGATTTAAATGCCGGAGAAGAGATTAAACCAGCTGGGGCAGTCTATATGCACTTGCAAAATCCTGTTATCAAGCAAAAGGATATTTTGAAAAATCCATATAGCGAAGTATTGTTGAAACAAAATAAATATGATGGCTTAGTTTTAGATGATCAAGAATTACTAAGTAATTTAGATACATCAATTGAAAAATCTGGTAATTCTATCGTATATCCCGTTAGAAAATATGCAGACGGTCATTTTGGAGGAGTTAAGAATAGCGGTAATGTAATCACATTTGATAATTTAATGTTACTTCTAAAACGAAATGAAGAATTAATTCAAGAAGCTGCAAAACTTATTTTTGCTGGTGATGTGGCATTAAATCCAGTTCTATGGCCAGATAGACGATCAGCATTACAATACTCACCATATAAGGCGATTATGCAATTTGATGAACTTTTAGGAAATCAATATTATCGTTTACCAAAAGAAAATACCGCTGATATTCTCAAAAAATTAGCACAAGAAAATTCAGCAGAAAGTGAGGTTTAAACTAATGGCGAATGGATTTAAGTTTACACCTGCTCAACAGAAAGCAATTGAAGATACAGGGAAAAATATTTTAGTAGCTGCTTCAGCTGGATCTGGTAAAACAAGAGTCTTGGTTGAACGTGTTATTAATAAGATCAAACAAGGAGTAAGCATTGATGAATTACTAGTAGTAACTTTTACGGAAGCTGCAGCTAAGGAAATGAAAGAGAGAATTCAAATTGCTTTGCGTAAGGAATTATCAACGGCTGACTCTGAAGAAGAAAAGCGTAGATATCTAACGCAATTATCAAAATTAAATGTAGCTAATATCTCAACACTACACGCATTTTGTTTGCAGATAATTAAGCAATATTATTATGTAATCAACTTAGACCCAATGTTTAGAATGTTAACAGAAGATACTGAAGTTGCTTTACTACAAGAAAATGTATGGGATGATTTGCGTGAAAAATGGTATAGCAAAAAAAGTCCAGAATTTGAAAATCTAGTAATTAATTTTTCTAGCGATCGTAACGATGATGGTCTAAGTGAATTAGTAATGAAAACTTATCAATTCGCTAATGCCAATCCTAATCCAGAAGAATGGCTAAATAATTTAGTAAGTGAATATGAGTTAGGTGATCAACCTTTGATAGAAAGTAATTTCTACCAAAATAAGATAAAGCCTAATATTTTGGATCAAATTCAGTTAGCTAAAGACAATTTAAAACAAGGAATGGATGAAGCCAACAAGATAGGGTTAGAAAAACTCTATCAAACTTTTGAACAAGATTGCGCAACAATTGATGAGTTACAAGATTTTGTAGTTGGATGTAAGGAATGGAATAATTTAAAGACAACTTTACAAAATTTCAAGTTTAAACGTGCTAAATCTGATAGAGGTCTAGATGATGATCAGAAAAAGCAAAAAGAAAGAATTAACAAGACTTTACGTGATGGCAGTAAAAAGATTATAGAAGATCTAAGTGTTAAATATTTTGCTTTACCTGAAGATGAGATCAAAGAGCTAACCCAAAAATCCAAACAAATTGTTGAAACTTTAAGTGAAGTTGTAAAGGAATTTGGATCAGAATTCAGTAAAGAAAAACGTAGAAGACATGTACTTGATTTTAGTGACTTGGAACATTTGACACTACAAATCCTAAACACTGATACTCCTGATGGTAGACGAGTTAAGGAAAGATTGAAAAACAAGTTCAAAGAAATCATGGTTGATGAGTACCAAGATACTAACCAACTCCAAGAAACAATTTTAACAACGATTGCCCACAAGAATCCTGGCAATATGTTCATGGTAGGGGATGTAAAGCAATCTATCTATGGTTTCCGTTTGGCAGATCCGGGATTATTTTTGAAGAAGTATCAAAGCTTTGCAACTGATGATAACAATGACGAGCGAATCATTCTTGCAGAAAACTTCCGTTCAATGGAAAATGTAACAGCATTTACTAACTTAATATTCTCTCAATTGATGGACGAAAAAGTGGGAGAAATGGCATATGACGAGGATGCTCGCCTAGTCTATGGGGCAAAATATTATCCAGAAGAAACCCCTATAAAAGCTGAAGTCCTGGTATATGAAAGTGAAGATTTTAGTCAAGAAAGCGATGATGAACCTGTAAATGAGGACTTTTCAATTGATAATAAAGCCCAAGGCCAAATTGTTATGACTGCCAAGAGAATTAAAGAATTAGTTGAAAATGGTGAAAAAATCTACGATAAGAAGCAAGGGGCTATTAGGCCAATCGAATATCGAGATATTGCAATTTTAGCTCCAACTCGTAAGAATAACTTGATTTTGACAGAAGAATTTAAACGTCTAGGAGTACCAATTTTTGTTCCTGATGCACAAAATTATTTCCAAACAACTGAATTAAAAATAATGATGTCATTCTTACAAATAATTGATAATCCTTACCAAGATATTCCTTTAGTAGCGGTGTTACGTTCACCAATTGTTGGGTTAAAAGAAAATGAACTAGCCTACCTTAGAATTAATGATAAAACTGGCGATTACTTCCAAGCAGTAGAGAGTTTCTACGATAATTTTGAAGTTGAGAAAGCTTCAGCATTTGCCCAAAGTTTGTATGAAAAGATTGCGATTTTCTTGAAACAATTAACTGAATTTAGAAATATGGCTCAACAAAATGAGTTAGCAAGTTTAATTTGGAAAATCTATGAAGAAACTGGTTTCCTTGATTATGTTGGAGGAATGCCAGGTGGTTTGCAACGTCAAGCTAACTTACATGCTTTATATGAAAGAGCTGCAGAATATGAAGAAATGAGCTTTAAAGGCTTATTCCAATTTGTACGTTTCATTAACAAGATGCAGACTAAAAATAAAGATTTGTCAGAAGCTACAACGCAAGTTTCTGATGATGCAGTTACAGTTATGACTATTCATGGTAGTAAGGGCTTGGAATTTCCGGTTGTTTTCTTATTGGATGCTACTCACAAATTTAATGTGGGAGATTTGAATAAACCATATTTGTTGAATGCAGATGATGGAATAGGAATTTCTTATCTTGATCCTGATACTCGAGTAAAGACAGACACTTTGATGAAAGTAATTGCTGGTGAACAAGCGTTGAAAAAATTAGCAGCTGAACAAATGAGATTACTATACGTAGCTTTAACACGAGCAGAACAACAATTATTTATTGTTGGTTCATATAAAGATAAAAGTGAAGCTTTGAGTAAGTGGGAGAAAGCTACGCAAAGTGAGTCCTTAGTTTTGAATGCAGGTATTAGAGCATCAGTTAGAAACTTTATGGACTGGATTGGTATGTGTCTAACAAGAAGTGAGATCTTTAAAGAAGTTGATGATACAGTAGATGCGAAGGAACCAGCATATATAGGGGAATTACCAGTAAAATTTGCGGTTAAATTCTATAGTAATCAGGATCTACGTGAAGAAAATATTACTTTAGATGAGAATGGTGAATCTTGGTTAAAACAACAGCTTAAGAAGATAGAAGGACAAGAACCTTTAGAAATTAATGACAAGCAATATAGAATTATTGATAAAATTTTACAAAGTAAGTATCCTAATGAATCATTAACTAAAACGACAGCTTACCAAGCTGTGTCGGATTTAAAACGAGCTTTTGATGATCCAGATAATAATATGATGCAAAGCTTGGAGATTGATTGGCAAGATCAAGCACCACAAGGAATTAATAGATATGTACAAGGTGAGTTGAAATTGCCTAAGTTTATGACGACAAAAGTGAAAGTATCACCTGCACAAGTAGGTACTGCAACACACTTGCTATTGCAAAAATTACCACTTGATGAAGAGGTAACGCTTGAAGAATTGATGCAGTTACTATCACAGTTGGTGGAAGATAAATTGATCACACCAGAAGTGGCTAAGGAAATTAATTTAGATCAAATTAAGAATTTCTATGCTAGTGATTTAGGTAAAACAGTTCTAGAGAATAAAGATAAAGTAAAACGAGAATTACCATTTGCGATGATCATACCTGCCGGAAGATTATTTAGTAATGTAGATAATGATGTGGAACAGCCAATTCTAGTTCATGGTATTATTGACGGATTAATTGAGCTAGATGATGAAGTTATTATCTTTGACTATAAGACTGACCACCATACTTCCGAAGATAAGTTGATTGAAAATTACCGTGGACAATTAAACTTATATGCAATGGCGGTTGAAAGTATGTTGAATAAGAAAGTTTCACAAAAAATCATATACTCTTTAGATTTAGGAAAAAGCATTGTTCTTTAAAGTTGTGGTAAAATAGAACTACTATTCTAGTAGTAAAGGATGAGTGAAATGTCTAAAATATGGAAAGTCCTGCAATGGGTAATAGTGGTTGTCTTGATGGTTGTAGGGTTAGCTTTAATTTTTAACGAGCAAATTAAAAGCTATGTGATTAACCACATGAGTCAAACTGCTATTAGTAAGCCGGTTGATACTAAGACAAAACATAAAGGAAATTTTGACTTTGAAAGTGTTAAAGCCGTTGATATTAAAGGAGTCAGTAAAGCTACTCAAGATGATACAGCTGCAATTGGGAAAATTGCGATTCCAAGTATTGGTTTAAAGCTTCCTATTTTCTATGGATTAGATAATAATAATTTAATGCGTGGAGCTGGTACCATGAAGGCTGACGAAAAAATGGGAGCTGAAAACAACTATGCGATTGCTGGACACCATATGGAAGATCCTAACATCTTATTTGGACCTTTGAGTAAGGCTAAAATTGGCAAAAAAATATATTTGACTGATGAGAAGAAAGTTTATGTATATAAGATAACCAAGAAAGCAGTTGTAGACGAAACTCAGGTTAAATGGATTGATGATGTTCCTGGTGAAAGCTTGGTAACATTGGTAACCTGTGCTTCAGGTACAGAAGGAGAAGTCAATCGAATTATCATCCAAGGATCATTGGTAAGTACTGAGACAGCAAGTAAGAGTAATTTGAAATATTTTAACGATTAATAATAATGCAATCTATCAGAAATTTTCTGGTAGATTGTTTGTTTTTAAAATTAATTTGCTTGCTAAAGATGAAATAAAGCACTATCCTATTATTAGGAATAAAAAAATCGGGGGAAATTCAGGAGAAGCTGAATGAAAGGAAAAATGGAAATATTTAAACAAAGTAAAATACAAATTATATCTTTGATATCGTTGGTAGCAATGATATTACTATTAATATTAGGTGGAAATATTGCGAAAGCTGATGATGTTAGCAGTTCTAGCAGTAGCTCTACAAATGAGACATCATCAAGTGTAGTTGTTAAAAGCCAAGATTCTTCAAATGTTTCACGTGAAACAAGTAGTTCTGCTACTAGTTCCAACAGTTCCAGTAGCGTATCGTCAACTAGTGGAAGTTCTAGTTCAGTTCAGGGAAATGCTACTTCAAAAGCAAATACGCAAGTCTACGTGGTAGCAACAGTTGATAATTCTAAGGCTAATAATACAGATAAAGATACTGATCAACAAGCAGATGCTAGTTCAGTTGAAGTGGTAGTAGCTGATAACGAAAGTCAACCTAGTGAGTATGCTAGTGTAAAAGTTAGCAATAAGAATGTAAAGAAACATTCTGAATTATCAATGCCTAAGATAGAATCCACTAATAACTTTCCTAAAACAGGAGATAACGCTAAAGAATGGTTGCCAGTCTGGGGTGCAGTTGTTCTAGCAGTTGGAAGTATCCTAGCAAGTATTTTATATGCACAAGAGAAAGAAGGTAAATAATATGGCTAAGAAAGTAGCGGTATTAATTGCAGATGGTTGTGAAGAGATAGAAGCACTAACTCCTGTCGATGTTTTACGTCGTGCCGGAATTCAATGTGATATGGTAGGATTAGACAGTTTAGACGTGATGGGTGCTCATCAAATTGCATTAAAATGCGATAAAGTTTTAGATGATTCATTATTAGATTATGATTTAGTAACTTTACCTGGAGGAATGGGTGGAGCAACTAGATTAAGAGATAGTGAAAAGTTACAAGCTTTAATGGTTAAGCGTGCTGGACAAGGTAAGTGGAATGCTGCAATGTGTGCTGCACCAATGGCACTAGCTAAGTATGGATTACTTAAAGGTCATGATTATACTATGTTCCCTGGTATGCACCAAGAACATGGCGATGCAGAGGGTAGATTCCATGAAGACATGGTAGTGGTCGATGAAGCAGCTCGTTTAGTAACTAGTCGTGGGCCAGCAACAGCTATGCCATACTCATTTAAGTTAGCAGAAGTTTTAGGAGTCGATACAAGCGAACTTCGTGAAGCGATGCTTTATAATTTCTTATTAGATCAAAAATAATTAAAATCAAAAATCATCATTATTTAACTAATTTAGTTAAATAATGATGATTTTTTTATCTTGTCATGAAATTATAAATTTCTTCAAGTGAATCAGAAAATAGAAGTTTATTTCTATCTTCAGTTGTTAAGAAACCTTCTGTAACCATATGATCGAAGAAGTCAGCTAATTTATCATAATAGCCATTAACATTATAAAAAGCACAAGGGTTAGGATTTTGCCCCACTCTTGCCCAAGAGAAAGCTTCACTGATTTCTTCTAATGTCCCTGGACCTCCAGGTAATGCTAAACAAGCATCAGCTAAAGAAAGCATCTTAGCTTTTCTTTCGTCCATATCATCAGTAACGTAAAATTCATCTAGATGTGGAGCAGCAATTTCTCTATCTACTAAAAATTGAGGCATAATGCCAATGGTATAAGTACCATTTTTAATAGCTCTTTCGGCCAATACATTCATTAAACCAACTCCGCCACCACCGTAAACAAGATCTAAATGGTGTTGAGCTAACCAATCAGCAACATCGATTGCGGCTTGAGTATAAATAGGATTTTTACCAGGATTAGCTCCACAATATACAGCAACTCTCTTCATATGAAAATCAACCTCTCTTTGCTAATTTCATTGATAAAAAAATGATATAGTATAACTGTAAAATATTTTAAGAAAGAAGGTTAAAGAAAGTAAAAAATTTAAATTTTGGTTTTGTGTATTATAAGCGTGAATAATTTCCTAACTATTTTTGTTTTGCAAGATTTAAGACATAAATTAGGAAAGGAAAACTTATGAAAGAACCATATCAGATAAAGAAAGAAGAATTATCTAACGTTTATAAAAATAATAATTTCAAGCAAGGATTGACTTCAAAGGAAGCATTAGAGAGATTAAATGCAGATGGACCTAATACTTTAGAAGTGAAGCAGACTCCCAAATGGAAATTATTTTTACGACAATTCAATAATGTAGTTATATATATTCTATTGTTGTCGGCACTGTTGACACTTTTTATCAAACACTATACAGATGCAATCGTGATTATTGCGGTAGTGGTTATTAATTCCTTGATAGGATATTTCCAAGAGACTAGTGCTGCTAATGCTTTAGCTAAAATTAAGAATTTAATGGCTCAAAAAGCAACAGTTTATCGCGATGGAATACGTAAAGATATTGCAGCAGCTGATTTAGTTAAAGGGGATATCGTGTTTTTAGAAGCTGGAGATAATGTTCCAGCAGACTTGAGAATTGTAGAAGCAGATAATTTAAGGATAGAAGAGTCAGCTTTAACTGGTGAAACTAATTCTGTAACTAAAAGTGACGTTGCTTTAAGTGAAGAAAATATTCCACTAGCTGAACGTACTAATATGGCATATGCTTCAACTGCTGTAACAACAGGTAGTGGTCTAGGTATCGTTGTAGCAACAGCTAATGATACTGAAATTGGTAAAATCTCTCGTGAAGTTTCACAAATAAAATCAACTAAAACACCATTAATTAAGGAAATTGATGGCGTTGGTAAGGTTGTATCATATATTTCAATTATCGCATCGATCATCATCTTTGTAATAGGGTTCATGTTAAAGATATATGCCTTGCCAGCACTAGCTTTAGCAGTTGTAGCGATGTTAGTAGGTGCTATTCCAGAAGGGTTACCAGCAACTACTTCTGTGATTCTGGCTTTTGGTGTAAGTAAAATGGCTCGTGAACATAAGACTATTATTAAATCGATGCCAGCAGTTGAAACTCTAGGTTCAGTAGATATTATCGCCACAGATAAAACTGGTACTTTAACTAAAAATGAAATGACAGTTACCGATTTATGGGTAGGAAATCAGAAATATCAAGTAACAGGTAGTGGGTATGAGCCTTTAGGTAAACTTCTACAGGACAAGAAAGAAGTAACTATGACTGATAAGATTGAACAGTTTATTGAAGCTGGCTATCAAGCAAATGATACAATCTTATCTGAACATGATGGTAAGTGGCAGATAAATGGTGAAGCGACTGACGGAGCTTTCTTAACTTTATACCATAAATTAAAAGGTAAGAATGCCAAGAGTCCATACCATGAAGTAGATTTATTACCATTTGATTCAGACTATCGTTATATTGCGAAATTGGTAGAAAACGATGCTGGTCAACAAATGATATTTGTAAAAGGATCACCAGATAAATTATTGGAAATGGCGCAAATAGCTGATAATAATTTTGAGACAAAACTATGGATAGATCGAGCAGCAACTTGGTCTAAAGCAGGTAAACGAGTGATTGCTGTGGGTTACCAAGAAGTGAAAGGTAAGAAATTATCAGAAGTAACCCATCAAGATTTGTACCAAGGAATCACATGGCTAGGAATGGCAGCTTTACAAGATCCACCAAGAGAAGAAGTAGTGGTAGCTCTTCAAAAGATGAATCAAGCTGGTGTTGCAGTTAAGATGATAACTGGTGACCATCCTGAGACAGCTCGAGCGATTGGAAAGCAATTAGGTTTAACTAAAGGTAAGATTAAAGCAATAACTGGGCAACAATGGGATGCTTTAACTAAGGAAGAAAAGCAGAAGGCAGCACTTGAAAATCAAGTTTTTGCTAGAACTACTCCTCAAAATAAGCTAGAAATTATTACGTCTTTACAAGAAAAGAAGAAAGTAACCGCAATGACAGGTGATGGTGTAAATGACGCACCTGCCTTGAAAAAAGCAGATATTGGAATTGCGATGGGGATAAAAGGTACTGATGTGGCTAAAGATGCTGCTGATATGATTTTGGCAGATGACAACTTCGCAACAATGGCAACTGTTATCAAAGAAGGACGTAGGATTTACGATAATATCAAGAAAAGTATTCTCTTCCTATTACCAACGTCTTTTGCTGAAGGGTTAGTGGTAGCTTTTTCAATCCTGACAGGACAACAAGTACCACTACAACCTGCACAATTGCTGTGGATCAACTTGATTTCAGCAATTACAATTCAATTTGCTTTCGTTTTTGAAGAAGCAGAAAGTGATTTGATGGATAGAAAACCACGTTCATTATCACAAAAGTTAATGAATATGAGTGACATTAGACAAATGGGATTTGTTGCAGCTTTAATGGCAGGATTTGCCTTAATTGCTTATGAGTGGTTCATCAGTATGGGAGTCAGTGAAATAAGTGCCTCCACAATGATGGTCAATATGATCGTCATAAGTAAGATTTTTTACTTCTTTAGCATTCGAACAGATGATTTTGCACTAGGAAAAGCAATCTTAGAAAATAAACATGCTTGGTGGATAATTGGACTAATGATCTTATTCCAATTATTCCTAACATACACACCATTTATGCAAGTAGCATTTAAAGTGACGGCGATGTCACTATTAGAATGGGTAGTGGTAATTCTATTTTCTATCTTGATTTTGCTCATAGTGGAAGGTAAGAAACGATTAACTAAATAATACAAAAAGCAGTTTCTTGAGTAGATTAGGACTAAAAAAATCCTAAAATCTCAAGCAAACTGCTTTTTAGCTATATAGCAAAACTTGCAATAATCTTTCGGCGTCGCTCCAATGTTGAGCTTCTTTAATAGCTACATGTAGTTGAGAAACATTATCAGTGACAATGCCATAGACACCTAAACTCAAAGCTTTATTAATGGCTAATCTGGAATTAGGGGTCCAAGCATAGACTAATTTATGTTTCTGACGATTAATTGCCACAAAATCTGGTGATAAAGTTGAATAACGCATGCCATATGCATGGATATTTTCTTCGGGAATAGTTAAGTTATATGGCATTAGATAATTTAAATTTCCCTTCGGAATATCATTTTGTAAAATCATCAAAGTTTGAAAATCTAAAGTGTGGAGTTGATGATGATTTTCAATGATATTAGCGCAGTATCTCTTAGCAAAAATATTAGCGAAATCAGTAGCGTTGTTAGGAGTAGTGTTTAATTCAATTAACAACTTTTGATGATGCTGATTTGCATATTTGAGATATGTGTCAAAATCAGTTAATTTAGTCTGGTGATTATTAGCTGTGACATTAAGCTTTTTAAGTTCAGCTAGAGTTAAATCTTCAGGATGAGCTTTAATACCAGCTAGTTTTTTTAAATTGTTATCGTGCAAGACAATGAATTTATTATCTTTAGTCATATGAACATCCATTTCGATGTAATCAGGATGATACTTAATCGTCTTTTTTAGTGATTCAAGTGTATTAGGTACACCATTTTTCTGATTAACACCTCTATGAGCAATTGTTACAGGATTAATAGGTTGATTGAATAAAACTTTTCCTGTTGCAAAGCTCAAAGTGAAGGTGATAGCTATTAGTAAAAATTCTAATAAGAATGTTCCTCGCGGATTAGTAATCTGAACTTCTGTATAAGCCAGAGTTATACTTATACCCAAACTAACAATGCCCCAAAGACTAAATAAAGCATAATTAATAGCTAGTAAATTATATGCTGGTAAAATCCAATCGGCTATAACTTGAAGTAACAATATTACTAGATATCCACTCCAAGCAATAAGGAAAACCTTGATAAGAGCTAGCCAAAACTTTTTCCAGAAGCTCTTAGTACGTGTGACTTGCCAACTCATTTTTAAAGCAGCGATGATACTGCTATTCTCTAAAACCATGAGTGGTAAGACAAGGTAAAATCTAATTAAAAAATATAGCAAACATATATAAAGTAGTTGCCCTCCAACTAAAGAAAAAGGATTTCTAGATACAAATTCAGTCACCATAGAAGTTAAAGTTAGATTACTTAGCCAAGGTGTCTTAAATAAAAAGTGTAAAAATGGCAAAAATCCTAGTAAATAAACTCCAGTAATAATTCCACCTAGCAGATGATATCTACCAAGAACTTCTAATGACTTTTGAAAAAGAGTATCCCAATTAAAACTCTCTGTAAGCAACATTTTAAAGCCAATGATGGCAATAGTAGCTAGCCAAAAAGTCAATAGTAAGAAAACAATAAACTCTATTACTAATCCAGTAGCTACAAATGGATGTTTAATAATAATATTAGTCATGTTGGTAAAAGAAATTAATGGAACAGCAGCTCGTTCTAAAAGAAAAGTTGAGAAAATTCTGAATAGAAACAAGCCTATCCAAGCAATTAAATTAATTAATAAACATAGCGTAAAAATGCCATGTTTAAAGTTTTTAAATGAATGGAAGATAACTACCACAACCTTTAGACATTTTCTTAAATTATAGCATTTATATATAGAAATGAGATTGAAAAAGTTGTACTATATTGATAATAATAAAATTAAATAATGATTAGGAAGGATAGATTTCTATGAGAAAAATGGCAGTAATTGGTTTAGGACATGTAGGAGCAACAGTTGCTTATACTTTAGTTTCTCAAGGAATTGCTGATGAGCTTGTATTAATTGATACAAATGAGAAAAAAGTAGTTGCTGAAAAACTAGATTTTGAGGATGCAATGCCTCGTCTACCTTACCATGTAGAAATAAAGACACAAGATTATGCTGAATTAAAGGATGCTGATGTAATTATCACAGCCTTTGGTGATATTGATGCAAGTGTTAGAACTGGAAATCGTTTTGCAGAGTTCGAAATTAACACTAAGAATGCAGTAGAAGTAGGTAAGAAGATTAAGGAATCTGGTTTTAGTGGTGTTATTATTGATATTTCTAATCCTTGTGACGCAGTTACTTCTATCCTTCAAGAAACAACAGGATTACCACGTAACCAAGTGTTAGGTACAGGTACATTCTTAGATACAGCAAGAATGCAACATGTAGTTGGCGATGCTTTAGGACAAGATGGACGCAATGTAGAAGGTTTTGTCTTAGGTGAACACGGTAATTCTCAATTTGTAGCATGGTCAACAGTTAGAGTTAATAACAAGCCAATCACTGAATTCTTTACAGAAGAAGAATTAGAAGAATTAGGTAAGAAACCAGCAGAAGGTGGCTTTAAGGTAGCTAACGGAAAAGGATACACATCTTACGCAATTGCAACATGTGGCGTTAAGTTAGCACAAGCAGTATTATCAAATGCTCATTTCTTTGGACCTGTATCAACATATGTTGAAGAAGTTGGAACATACGTTGGATATCCAGCAATAGTTGGTGCTAAGGGTGTAGAAAAGGTAGTACCTTTAGTGCTTACTGATGAAGAAAAAGCAAAATTAGAACAATCTGCTAACTATATTAAAGAACATTTAGATAGCTTAAAATAAGAAAGAATGGTAGAGAATTATCGTGAAGATAGTTTTCTACTATTTTTTTGCAAGCATTTGCGATAACGGTTGTAATTTTAGAACAAATAAATTAAACTTAACTTGATATGTGAAACATGTCAGCGATGCTGTGTTTCACAAAATTTTGCAAGGAGTAATTTAATGACACCAGAAGAATTCCGTCAAAGTTTAGCAGAACAAGGATTGTATCTAACAGATGAACAAATGCAACAGTTTGAGCTGTATTATGAATTTTTAGTTGAAACCAACAAAAATTTGAATTTAACAGCAATCACTGAAAAAAATGAAGTGTATCTAAAGCATTTCTATGATTCTTTATTATTAGCTTTGACAGTAAAGGATTTACAAACAGAAGAGTTGAGTTTATGCGATGTCGGAGCAGGAGCAGGTTTCCCATCTTTACCAGTCAAAATAGCATTTCCACAATTGAAGATTACAATAGTTGATTCATTAAATAAGAGAATTAAATTTTTACAAGAATTAACTCAAAAACTAAATTTACAAGATGTTCATTTTCATCATGCACGTGCTGAAGAATTTGGTGGTAAACGAAGTGTTCACCGCGAACGCTATGATCTTGTAACAGCTAGAGCAGTAGCTAGAATGTCTGTATTATCAGAATTATGCTTGCCATTAGCTAAAGTTGGTGGAAGATTTATAGCTTTGAAAGCACAAAAATCAGATGAAGAGTTGAAGAATGCTCAAAAAGCAATCGAAGTTTTAGGTGGAAAAGTAATAGCAGATTACGCTACAGAATTACCACAAATTCATGATGAACGTCATATTATTGTTGTTGCAAAAGAGAAAGAAACCCCTAAAAAGTACCCTAGAAAAGCAGGAACACCAGCGAAATCTCCGATTGAATAAAGATTAGTCGCGAAAAGGGAGTGATTCGGGATGGCATTTTCATTTTTTAAGTCTAAAAAAGAAGAGAAAGTAGAAGACGATACACAAGAAAAGGTTCAAGAATTGCCAATTGAACAAGTAGAAGTTAATGAAGATCAGCCAAGACAAGTTTTTTCTGAAGAAAGTATCGCTGAATTAGCTGAAACTATCCAATCTCATGGCTTGTTACAACCAATTATTGTTAGGCCAATTGGTGACAATAAGTATCAGATTATTGCGGGGGAAAGACGTTATCGCGCGATTAAAAAGTTAAATTGGCAAAAGATTCCAGCAATTGTGAAGAAAATGGACGAAAAAGAAGCTGCTTCAATGGCAGTTATTGAAAATCTACAACGTGAAGGGTTAACTGCAATCGAAGAAGCTGAATCCTATCGAAAATTGATGGATTTAAATCAACTTACACAGTTAGAATTGGCACGAGCAATTGGAAAGAGCCAAGCTTTTGTAGCTAATAAATTAAGGTTATTAAAGTTATCTCCATTAGTACAAAGAGCCATTTTACAAAGAAAGATCAGTGAACGACATGGTAGAAGTATTGTTTCTTTACCAGAAAAGAAGCAAGTAGAAATCCTAAAAAAGATTGTAGATAAGAAATTATCTGTCAAAGAAACTGAAAAGATTGTAGCTCAGTTGAAGACTCCACCTGTTAAAAAAGAGAAAAAGAAGACTAATCGTAAAGGAACAGCATTAGATTGGCGCTTAGCCGAAAATACAATCAAAGAGTCAATTAAACTGGCAAGTGAAAATGGAATCGAATTAAAAACTAGTGAAGAAGATCATGGTGAATTTCACCGGATCATTATCGATATTCCAGTTAAATCAAAGAAGAAATAAGGAGGCACCAGAGTTTAATGGGAACAGTTATCGCAATTGCCAACCAAAAAGGTGGCGTTGGTAAAACAACCACAAGTGTTAACTTGGGTGCTTGTTTAGCTAGAGCAGGACAAAAAGTATTGTTAATTGATACTGATGCCCAGGGGAACGCAACAAGTGGTATTGGTGTAAGAAAACACAATATTGAAAATGATGTATATGATGTGATTGTTAGTGAATTACCGATTAGAGAAGCAATCATGCCTACTTATATCGATAATTTAGATGTTGTGCCGGCAACAATTCAGTTAGCCGGAGCAGAAATAGAGCTAACAGCACAAATGGCTCGTGAAAAGAAATTGTATGATGCAGTTCAAGATGTTAAAGAAGAGTATGACTTTATTTTAATTGATTGCCCACCTTCTTTAGGACTATTAACAATCAATGCTTTTACAGCCAGTGATTCAATTTTAATTCCAGTTCAAAGTGAATATTACGCTTTGGAAGGATTGAGCCAATTGATGAATACTATTCAACTTGTTCAAAAACACTTCAATCCTGATTTACAAATTGAAGGTGTATTAATGACAATGTTGGATGCAAGAACTAATCTAGGTAATCAAGTTGTTGAAGAAGTAAAGAAATTCTTCAAAGAAAAGGTATATAAAACAGTTATTCCAAGAAATGTTAGATTATCTGAAGCACCTAGTCATGGAATGTCAATTATTGATTATGATCCTAGATCACGAGGTGCGGAAGAATATGAAGCATTAGCCAAGGAGGTGTTGAAGGCTCATGGCAAGTAGATCTAAAGGACTAGGACGAGGAATCGATGCTTTATTCCAAGAATCTAAAGAAGAACAACAACCAGATGAACAAGTGGTAGAACTTGAAATTAGTGAGATTAGACCTAATCCCTATCAACCACGTAAGACTTTTAATGAAGAGGCATTAGAAGAATTAGCAAAATCGATCAAGAAATCTGGAGTTTTCCAACCAATTATTGTGCGTAAATCTTCAGTTAAAGGATATGAAATCATTGCTGGTGAACGTCGCTATCGTGCATCTAAGTTAGCTAAAAAGACAGAGATTCCAGCAATAATTCGTGAATTTAACGAAGAACAAATGATGGAAGTGGCAGTGTTAGAAAATCTTCAACGAGAAGACTTAACACCACTAGAAGAAGCAGAAGCCTATAACACTTTGATGGAAAAATTGAATTTAACTCAAACTCAAGTATCAGAGCGACTAGGAAAATCTCGTCCATATATTGCTAATTATTTGAGATTATTAGGTTTACCAGGTAAAGTAAAACTAATGCTACAAGATGGAAGCTTATCTATGGGACAAGCTCGTACTTTATTAGCAGTTAAAGATGAACAAAAATTAATAGAATTAGCTGAAAAAACTGTTAAGGAAGGCTTAACTGTTAGACAATTAGAACAGTTAGTAGCACAAATTAATGGTAAAAAGCCAAAGAAAGCTAAGAAACAAGCTAATCCATATGAACCTTACATTAAGCAAACAGAAAACTTACTTCAAGAAAAATTTGGAACTAAAGTTGCCGTTAAAGCTAATGCTAAGAGTGGTAAGGGAAAGATTGAAATTGATTATTTAAGTATTGATGACTTCAATCGAATTATGGATATTTTAAAAATTAAGTTAGACTAGTGAGAGGATGAGGGCGATGTACGATTTACATGATATTGTTGAAATGAAAAAGAAACATCCATGTGGGGTAAACCGCTGGGAAATTGTGCGAATGGGTGCAGATATTAAAATTAAGTGTACTGGTTGTGGTCGTCTGATTATGATGACTAGACGAGACTTTGAAAAACGTATGAAAAAAGTTCTAGAAAAAGCAGAACAAGAAAATAATTAGAAAGAGTGATTTAAGAAATGGCATTAACAGCAGGTATTGTTGGCTTACCTAACGTTGGTAAATCAACATTGTTTAACGCAATTACAAAAGCAGGAGCAGAAATGGCAAACTATCCATTTGCTACAATAGATCCTAATGTAGGGATGGTTGAAGTACCAGATAGTCGTTTAGCAAGAATTGACGAAATTATTCCTGCTAAGAAGATTGTACATACAACTTTTGAATTTACTGATATTGCGGGAATCGTAAAAGGTGCTAGCAAAGGTGAAGGTTTAGGAAACAAGTTCTTGGAAAATATCCGTCAAGTAGATGCGATTGTTCATGTGGTACGTGCTTTTGACGATGATAATATTACACACGTGGCAAACAAAGTTGATCCTTTGGAAGATATTGATACTATCAATATGGAATTAACTTTAGCTGACTTGGAATCTGTAAATAAACGTTATGCTAGAGTAGAAAAAGTTGCTCGTACTAAGGATAAAGATGCTGTGGCTGAATTTGCAGTTTTACAAAAAATTAAGCCAGTTCTTGAAGAAGGTAAGCCAGTTCGTAGTATTGAATTCAACGATGAAGAAAAGAAGATTGTTAAGGGCTTATTCTTATTGACTTCTAAGCCAGTATTATATGTGGCAAACATTGCCGAAGAAGATATGGCAGATCCAGAACAAAGCGGATACTACCAACAAGTTAAGAAGTTCGCAGAAGATGAAGGTTCTCAAGCATTAGCTGTATCTGCAAGAACTGAAGAAGAAATTGCTGAACTTCCTGATGATGAAAAGCAAGAATTCTTAGAAGCTGAAGGTGTAGAAGAATCAGGTTTAGACCGTTTAATTCGTGCTTCTTACAAGTTATTGGGTCTAGCAACATTCTTCACTGCTGGTGGTAAAGAAACTCGTGCATGGACATTTAAGCGTGGTATGAAAGCACCTCAAGTTGCAGGGGTTATCCACTCTGACTTTGAACGTGGATTTATTCGTGCAGAAACCGTTTCTTTCGATGATTTAGATAAGTACGGCAGTATGCAAGCTGTTAAAGAAGCTGGTAGATTGCGTCTTGAAGGTAAGGAATACGAAGTTCAAGACGGTGATATTATCGAATTTAGATTTAACGTCTAATAGCGTAAGAAGGGAAGATTTTTAAATAGATGGCTGAAGAAAAAACAGTTCGTGAAAAGAATCAAGAAGCTGCCAAGAAACAAGCTGAAGCAGTTTCTCAACAAAAGAATAAACAAATCATGGAATTCAATGAAAAATTTGAAGGTTTAACAAAGCGTAATCAAGACTACATGTTCCATTTAAATAAGGCGTTAGCTGAAAAGGATTATGCAGAACGTGAAAAAGTTGTTAGTGAAATGTACAATGAATTGATGGAAAAACAAAAGCAAGGCGTTGTAGCTAACAAGTTATATGGAACAGTTAATGAAAAGGTTGAAGCAATTCTTGCTGGTCCTAAGAAAGAACCTAAGATGCCTACTTTATGGGAATTATCACTTGATAATGGATTGATGATGTTAGCTTTATTCTGCATCATGTACGCTTTCTTAGGTATGTTCTCTAAGAGCAATCAAAATGCAGCAAATGGTGGAATAATCACATTGATTGTTACATCTATTGTTGCTGGTGTTGGTTTAGGTTATTTCTACCGTGCAATGATGCCAGGCCAAAGTAAACGTCGTGGCTGGTTAAACATAATCTTTATGATCGCAATTTTAATGGTAGTATGGGTAGCTGCATTCGGTATTGTTGCAATTATCCCACCAACAATTAACGTTGTTCTTCCACCATTAGCTTATGCAGTACTTGCTGTTGTTGCTTATGGTGTTCGTTGGTACTTAAAGAAGAAGTTGAACTTCATTAGTCCAGCAGACTTCAGAAGAAACAACCAAAATTAATACGAACTATAAGAGGAAGAATGTAACAAATGTTGAATTCTAAACGTAATAATATATGGATAAATCTAGGGATAATTTTATTTTTTTGTTTATTTACGTTATTGCTAACTGGTATCTTTATAAAGAAGAATTTACTTTATCCCAGTGCAGATTCAGTGTTTCATTTTTCAAGAGTTGAAGAAATCTATAATAATTTGAAAAATGGAGAAGGTATAACCTACATAGCTAGTCATACATTTAATAGTACTGGAGTAGCATCATTTCTATTTTATCCAACAGTATTTTTATATCCATGGGCGTTGTTAAAATTCGTATTGGCCCCTGTAACTGCATTTTATATATGGTTTAGTATAATGATGTTACTAACAATGATAGTAGCTTATTATTCTATGTATATTTTTTCAAATAATAGATATAGATCGATATTATTTTCTATAATGTATGTGATAGCTCCATATCACTTATTTTTAGGAATATATAACTTCACTTTAGGAGAATTTATAGCATATACTTTTATTCCAATCGTTTTTGTAGGATTACATCAAGCCTTAACTGATGGAAAATACTGGTATTTATTGGGAATAGGCTGGTCTTTATTGATATATAGTCATATTGTTAGTACATATATAGCTTCATTAACAATAGCGATAGTAAGTCTAATTTATATGATAACTAACATTGACAAAATAAAGAGAGTTATTATAAATTTGGTGAAAAATGGAATTTTAGCACTGTTATTATCTATGGGAATAATTATTCCATTTATAACTGATTATATAAACCAAGGAATTTCCGCGCCAAGAAAGGATTTTTACTTCCTTGAAAGTTTCCAAGAATTATTTTTAAGTTCTATAGTTAACCTGGCTAATGATAATAAGTCGCTTGGAATAATTGTAATAGCGACAGTTGTAATAGGTTGGTGGTTTATAAAAAGAGCAAGAACCGTAGAAAAAATAAGTTACTTATTAGGAATAATTTTTATGTTGATAACTACTACGATAGTTCCGTGGGAAATGATGCGAGAAACACCATTAAGGAATATATTAGGGGTTATTCAATTTCCTTATAGATTTAACTCCTATACAATATTCTTTGTTTTAGTAGTAACTTCACTAATTTTTAGTAATTTATTACAAAATATGAAGAAACAAGTAAGAGTATTGACGCTAGCTTTGGTTGTTTTCGGATTATTTGTGAGCTATGTAGGGTCAATTTCTAATGTTTATTCAAGGATAATAACTGCCCCACAAACTAGTTTATCTAAGGCAAAACAGACAGCACAAATATTACCAAATGCAGTAGTTGATAATGATAGTTATAAAAATATGTTTAGCTATGTAATGACATATGGAGAAGCAGATTATTTCCCTAAGGCATCATTTGATGGGGAAATGAATGCATCAGCAGCCATTTTACTAAGTTATCCTAAAATTAATAGTATATTATCACATAAACTAATTGTTAATGGTAAAGAAAGGGTAGGAATACCTATTAGCGAGCCTAATCGAGTGATATATAAGGTTAAGTTAAAAGAAAAAGCTATCGTGGATGTACCTGTTGTAGCGTATAATCATACACAAGTTATTTTGAACGGTAAGCCAAGTAAACATACTGTTAGCTCAAGAGGCACTGTACAGGTTTTAGCTAAAAAAGGTAACAACCAAATAGAAGTAACATATCGACCAAGTAAGCTATTTTTTGTAGGAATAGCAATATCCGTTTTAACATGGATTGCTTTATTGATAATTTGGATGGCTAAAAAATTGCGAGATAATAATAAACAAGGCTGGAGAAACTGATTTTTAAAGAAATTAAGTTATCTATGCCAATAAAAAAATCGTCAAAGACTTATAATCTTTGGCGATTTTTGAATTTTTAGACTTTTTTGGTCTTACTTCTAGTTTTTTATAGTTTTAAGCCACTTAATAAGAATTTGGGCGACTTGTTTTTGTTGTTTAGCATTAGAAATTTTAGCGATTTTATCCCCTTTTTGATGACCATAAGAACCAAAGCCACCATGATTTCCACCAGAGATGGTTGAAAAAGTCGTATCTTTTGATAAGTACTTTTTGTTAGCGTGATAATTAGTCCAATTTAGTACACCATCTTTACTGGCGGTGACTGATAGTACTGGAAGTTGGCTGTGATCAAGTCGGCCTTTTTGATCGGTATAAGCAGCCAATAAAAAGAGACCTTTTAAGTTGGGCTTATCTGCTTTGGCGGCATAGCGAGCTGCCATGGCTCCACCGAGTGAATGACCTCCGATAACGAACTTTTCATGGGGACCAACTACTTGCTTAACTTGATTGGGAGCAAGAACGGCTAAATTTAAGGGAAAATGGACAATCTTAACAGTATATCCTTCTTTAGAAACTTGATAAGCCCAGTTGGCGTAACTATCGGGTTCAACTAAGCCACCTGGGTAAAAGACTAATGTTAGTTTGCTATTTTTAGCTTTAAAGGTGGTTACATTCTTAGTTACAGTTGCATGTTGACTAGCTTGTTTAGCTGAACTAGTAGGTTGGTAGGTGTTCATGTGGAGAAAAGCTCTAGCTAAACCTAGTAGCAGTACAAGTATAAGCAAGCCCCCTAAAAAGTAGTACTTGCGTTTATTGCGGGTCGGAGTCACTTAATTCATCCTTTCTGTTTTGGTATAGTTAATGATAACTTTTTTTGAATTATGGTTCAAAGAAATATCGTAAAAATAAAAAATCTTAATAAATAAAGAGACATGCTAGTTGGCACGTCTCTTATTTTGATTATGTCTTTAGACCTGGTTGAGTACGCTAAAGCGTACGAAACAAAAAACCACTCGCTATGCGAGTGGAAAA